>VOFI01002076.1_pt1 | contig 114694 bp, 173 predicted proteins | sample 5384131 | NCBI WGS metagenome assembly VOFI01 (sample SAMN12384728, study PRJNA508395) | human gut metagenome | isolation source: healthy gut H | host: Homo sapiens | reverse complement strand
ATGCAAGCACGGATTCCTGCACAAACTTCTTCAGCCTGCTCTGTTGTAGCTGTCTTACCTGTTCCGATAGCCCAGATCGGCTCGTAAGCGATAACTGCTGTCTTAGCCTGATCAGCTGTAACACCCTGGAATCCAACTTTAACCTGCTGACGGATGAAATCCATTGTAACTCCCTGTTCTCTCTGAGTAAGAGTCTCTCCACAGCACATGATTGGTGTAATACCATGCTCAAATGCTTTCAGGACTTTCTTATTTACATCCTCGTTTGTCTCACCGAAGTAATCTCTTCTCTCAGAATGTCCGAGTACTACATACTTAACGCCGGCGTCTACAAGCATAGCCGGGGAGATCTCGCCTGTGTAAGCTCCGCTCTCCTCGAAATACATGTTCTCAGCTCCAACCTGGATGTTTGTTCCCTTAGCAGCCTCTACAACTGGTACAATATCAATGGCCGGTACACAGAATACTACATCTACGTCTTCGTTAGCTACGAGTGGTTTTAACTCATTTACAAGAGCAACTGCCTCGCTTGGTGTTTTATTTATCTTCCAGTTTCCAGCAATAATTTTCTTTCTTGCCATTGTTCTTATCTCCTTGAATTTTATATTCAGAACCCGTGTGAAATGTAACAACACGGGTTTCTTCTGATCTGTAATTACAGATTCTTATTATTTATCGTTAGCTGCTGCTACTCCCGGAAGTTCTTTTCCTTCCAGGAATTCCAGAGAAGCTCCGCCACCTGTGGAAATGTGTGTCATCTTGTCGCCATATCCAAGCTGGTTCACTGCTGCTGCGGAATCTCCACCACCGATGATTGTAACTGCATCTGTATCAGCAAGTGCTTTTGCAACTGCCTCTGTTCCATGTGCGAAGTTTGGCATCTCGAAGCAGCCCATTGGTCCGTTCCATACAACTGTCTTCGCAGATAACAGCGTCTGCAAACATCTCAGCTGTCTTTGGTCCGATATCAAGACCCATCCATCCGTCCGGGATCTCGTTCTGAGCTACAACTTTTGTATTTGCATCGTTAGAGAAAGCATCTGCTGCAACAGCATCTACTGGAAGAAGAAGTTTAACACCTTTCTCCTCTGCTTTCTTAACCATGTCAAGTGCATACTGTAAGTAATCTTCCTCAAGAAGGGAATTTCCTACATTACCGCCCTGAGCTTTTGTAAATGTATAGCACATTCCGCCACCAATGATCAGTGTGTCAACTTTGTCAAGAAGGTTGTTGATTACAGAAATCTTGCTGGAAACTTTGGATCCACCAAGGATAGCAACAAATGGTCTCTCCGGATTCTCTACTGCATTTCCAAGGAAATCGATTTCTTTCTGCATTAAGTATCCAACAACAGCTGTGTCAACGAACTGTGCAACACCTACATTGGAGCAGTGTGCTCTATGAGCGGTACCGAAAGCGTCGTTTACGAAAACATCGCACAGAGAAGCCAGTTCTTTGGAGAAGGCTTCGCCGTTCTTTGTCTCTTCTGCTCTGTAACGGGTATTCTCCAGAAGGATTACTTCGCCGTCATTCATAGCTGCTACTGCTGCTTTTGCGTTAGCTCCTACAACCTCAGGATCTGCTGCAAATTTTACTTCCTGTCCAAGAAGCTCTGAGAGACGTACTGCAACTGGTGCAAGAGATAACTCCGGTACTGGCTGTCCCTTCGGTTTTCCAAGGTGGGAGCAAAGGATGACCTTTCCTCCGTCAGCAATCAGCTTTTTAATTGTAGGAAGCGCTGCCACGATACGGTTCTCATCTGTGATCTTTCCGTCAATCAGCGGTACGTTGAAATCGCAACGAACCAGAACTCTTTTTTCCTTTTACATTGATATCGTCTACAGATTTTTTATTAAGTGCTGCCATTTTTCATAGCCTCCTGTATTTCTATTTCCTGTCACTTTCACGTGCAGAATCTGTTCTGCACAAAAAGAAAATGGAGTCCGGTCCTACAATAAGACCGGACCCCATTGTGAGTCAATAATTCAGATAAATCTCTGAGATTCTAATTCCTCAAAAAAAAAGAATTAAGCCTCAAGAAGTTTTCCAAAGTATTTGATTGTTCTTACCATCTGGCTTGTGTAAGAGTTCTCGTTGTCATACCATGAAACAACCTGAACCTCTGTTGTACCATCGCCAACTGGAAGAGCCATTGTCTGAGTAGCATCAAACAGTGAACCATATCTCATTCCTACGATATCGCTGGATACGATCTCGTCTGTGTTGTATCCGAAGGACTCGTTGGAAGCAGCCTTCATAGCCTCGTTGATCTGATCAACTGTAACTTCTCCGTCAACTACTGCTGTAAGGATTGTTGTAGAACCTGTTGGTGTAGGAACACGCTGAGCAGATCCGATCAGTTTTCCGTTCAGTTCTGGGATAACAAGACCGATTGCCTTAGCAGCACCTGTGCTGTTTGGTACGATGTTAACTGCAGCTGCACGGGATCTTCTAAGATCTCCTTTTCTCTGCGGTCCATCAAGTGTCATCTGATCTCCTGTGTAAGCGTGGATTGTACACATGATACCGGACTTGATTGCTGCAAGATCGTTAAGAGCTTTTGCCATAGGAGCCAGGCAGTTTGTTGTACAGGAAGCAGCAGAAATGATGTGATCATCTTTTGAAAGTGTCTCGTGGTTTACATTGTAAACGATTGTCGGAAGGTCATTTCCAGCTGGAGCAGAAATAACTACTTTCTTAGCACCTGCATCGATGTGAGCCTGAGCTTTTTGCTTTGGATGTGTAGAATCCTGTACACTCCAGAACAACGTCAACACCGATTTCTCCCCAAGGAAGCTCTGCAGCGTTAGCCTTTGCATAGATCTTAATTTCTTTTCCGTCTACTGTGATGGAATCCTCTCCTGCCTCTACTGTATCTGCAAGAGCGTATGTTCCCTGAGTTGAGTCATATTTTAATAAGTGAGCAAGCATCTTAGGAGATGTAAGGTCGTTGATTGCTACTACCTCATATCCTTCTGCTCCGAACATCTGTCTGAAAGCAAGACGTCCGATACGGCCAAAACCATTAATTGCTACTTTTACTGCCATTTTTAATTCCTCCTAAAAAGTTTTAAAAATTTATGACTGTGTCTCCAGCCATGGCGATGAATATAACAATGCGATATTTGTTAAATATTCATCAACTAGATTCATTGTACTAAAACAAGAAACAAAAATTCAAGTCTTAAATCCATATAATTCTAATTTTATGGAACAATTCTCCTAAATACCGGTTTCCGCCCCTTAAATTCTGCATAATAACTAAAACCGCAGCTTATAAGTATCTCTCTCGCCTGTTCGTAGTCAAAAGCGACATGTTCCGGACGGTGTGCATCTGCACCAATTGTGACAATTTCACCACCGAGCTCTCTGTATCTTCTGATCACATCCGGATGTGGGTTCGGAAATCCAAGCCCATATTTCATTCCTGCCATATTCATCTCAAGTCCTTTTCCCTGTGCAATCAGAATTTTCAGAATTTCGTCGATCTCTTCCGCATACTTTTTATAGGAATATTCCTCCGCCTGATGCGTTCCATAACGGACAACGTAGTCCAGATGTCCCAGGCTGTCAAAAGAATTTACTTTTTTTCAAATTCTCTATCGTCACCTGAAAAGCTTCCTGATAAGCTTCCTCATCACTTCGACCTTCAAAAAAGTTCTATAATACGGGTCCTGTCCATGGATCAGGTGCACAGATCCAATCACAAAATCAAATGGATATTTCTCTGTCAGTTCTCTATAATATTCCCCAGATGCGGCTGAAGTCCGATCTCTACACCGATTCGGACTTCCAGTTTCTTCTGATATTCTTCTTTTAACTGTGTCAGCCTCTGAAAATAGTTTCCCAGATCAAACAGAAATGCACCCGCCGGAAAATCCGGTGTCTTCGGAAAATCTTTATCAAGATGATCTGTAATACAGACTGCTTCCATTCCCCTTTCTATTGCTGCATCAAGCATAGAATGTACGGATGCATCACTATCCTCAGAAAACCTTGTATGCATGTGGGCATCACATCTTATCATAATATTGTGCCGCCTCCTAATACATACTCACCATCATAAAGAACAACTGCCTGTCCCGGTGTCACTGCACGAATTGGTTCATCGAATGTACAGGTAATCTCATCTTCGCCTGTCTTCTCCACTGTACACCAGGCCCCTTTATGATTGTAGCGAATTTTTTGCAAACACTCGGATTGGTTCTGTAATATCCTCTACGCTCATAAAATTCAGTTCATTTGCACGTAACGTATAAGTCAGTGATTCTTCATAAGTTCCTATTACAACTTCATCTGTCTCCGGACGTATCTCCAGTACAAATGCAGGATACCCTAATGCAAGCCCAAGTCCTTTACGCTGTCCTACTGTATAATGAATGATTCCTTTGTGTTTTCCAAGGATCTTCCCATCCGGTGTCACGAAATTTCCCTGACGAATCGGAGCATCTGCGTTTTCTTCAATAAAAGATGCATAGTCTCCATCCGGAACAAAACAGATATCCTGACTATCCGGTTTATTTGCCACCTGCAGTCCGATTTTTTCTGCCATCTCACGGATCTGATCTTTTGAATAATTTCCAACCGGCATCAATGTATGTTCCAGCTGTTCCTGTGTCAGATTATAAAGTGCATAAGTCTGGTCTTTCGCAAGCGTCGCAGATCTTCGGATTGCATACCTTCCATTCGGAAGTTTATCAATCCTTGCATAATGTCCTGTTGCGATATAGTCTGCTCCGATGGAAAGACTTCTCTGCAAAAGTGCTTCCCATTTCACATAACGGTTGCAGGCAATACACGGATTAGGTGTTCTTCCGTTCAGGTATTCTTTTGTAAAGTAATCAATTACATTTTTCTGGAATTCCTGTTTAAAATTCATCACATAATACGGAATACCAATAGACGATGCAACACGTCTTGCATCGTCTACCGCACTGAGCCCACAACAGCCGCCGTTTTCTTCTTGAACTTCATTTTCCTCATCCTGCCATATCTGCATGGTCACGCCGATGACGTCGTAACCCTGTTCTTTCAACAGCCAGGCTGCCACGGAGGAGTCAACTCCCCGGACATTCCAACAACAACTTTGCCTTTGCTCATTAATATTCCTCTTCCTCTGCTTCTTCGCCTTCATGAATGTCTGACTTCGGTTTCTTAAGTCCTTCAATCTTAATATCATGCTTCTCTGCATAATCCCAGAGTGCTGCATGGATTGCCTCTTCTGCAAGCAGAGAGCAGTGTACCTTTACTGGTGGAAGTCCGTCTAATGCTTCCATAACTGCCTTGTTGGTAACTTCCATTGCTTCCTGAACAGTCTTTCCTTTACCATCTCAGTAGCCATACTGGATGTTGCAACAGCTGCTCCACATCCGAATGTTTTGAATTTCACATCGCGGATGATCTGGTTGTCATCAATGTCAAGATACATTCTCATGATATCGCCGCATTTTGCATTTCCACCGGTACCTACACCGCTTGCGTTCTCAATTTCTCCTACATTTCTCGGATGCTGGAAATGATCCATTACCTTTTCTGTATACATTATATAATTCCTCCATTTTGTTTATTTTTTATTCAAAAATTAGTTTGTATTTTTCTTTTAAGTCATTCTGGCTTATGCATTCTTCTGCTGCTTTTTTTATAAAATCTTCGTAGAGTGGAGACATACTGCGCAGATGTGCAACAATCTCTTTAAGCTGATCTACTGTATAGTCGATATCTTCTTTTGTTATATCAGCTCCAAGTGTCATACGAAGGGAACCATGTGCGATCTCATGCGGCAGTCCGATTGCAAGAAGGACATGGGAAGGATCCAGAGAGCCTGATGTACAAGCTGAACCACTGGAAGCACATATTCCTTTCATATCCAGCATGATCAGGAGGGATTCACCCTACAAACTGGAAGCTGAAGTTAATGTTATTCGGAAGACGTTTCACACGGTCTCCGTTCAGTCTGCAATATGGAATCTCTTTCTCAATTCTGGAGATTGCATAATCGCGGAGTTCTGTCTCCTGTTTCATTCTCTGATCCATAGAAGCCATTGCAAGTTCAACTGCTTTTCCAAGTCCAACGATTCCAGGTACATTCTCTGTTCCTGCACGGCGCTTTCTCTCCTGTGCTCCACCATGGACGAAGGAGCGGATCTTCACACCTTTTCTGATATAAAGGAAACCGATTCCCTTTGGTCCGTTCAGTTTATGTCCACTGGAACTGAGCATATCAATATTCATCTCATCTACATTGATCGGTACCTGACCAAACGCCTGGACAGCATCTGTATGGAAAAGTACTCCATGTTTATGTGCAATCTCTCCGATTTCTTTGATTGGCTGAATACTTCCGATCTCATTGTTTGCAAACATTACGCTGACCAGAATTGTATCCGGACGAATCGCTGCTTCAACAGCTTCCGGACTGACAATACCATTCTCATCTACATCCAGATAAGTCACTTCATATCCTCTCTTCTGGAGATATTCTCCTGTATGAAGAATCGCATGATGTTCAATTTTGGTTGTAATGATATGTTTTCCCTTTGATTCATAAGCCTCAGCTGTAGCTTTCAGCGCCCAGTTATCAGATTCAGAACCACCAGCTGTGAAATAAATCTCCTCTGTCTTCGCACCAAGTGCTTTTGCTATGATTTCTCTCTGTTTTGTGATCACTTCTTTATTCGCAGCCGCAAAACCATAAACACTGGATGGGTTGCCAAAATGCTCTGTAAAATATGGGAGCATCGCATCCACAACTTCCGGTGCTGTCTTTGTTGTTGCTGCATTATCAAGATAAATTAATTTTCCCATTACCTGTTACCTCACTTTTATTTTATCTACTTTGTTTTCTTACTGTTCACAAATAATTGTAGACAATGATTCTTTTCAGTTTTTACACTTTGTATAATCCAAATGATTGTCTGTATGTCCAAGACATTTACTTTCTGTCACCAATTGGTTCAGCCAGATTTCATCTACTGTCTGGTTAATACTATCATTGATTCGTTTCCACACATACTTTGTCACACAGCTGTCCGCACCTTTGCATTCTCCTTCCGGATCAAGTCCGGCGCATTCTACTGGTTCAAGATTTCCTTCCAGTGCACGAAGCACATCTCCTACAGAAATATCTTTTGCTTCCTTTGCTAAGACATATCCACCATTTGCACCTCGGATACTCTTGACAAGTCCTGCTTTTTTCAGCTTCGACATCAATTGTTCCAGATATCGTTCTGAAATATCCTGACGTCTTGCAATACTTGTGATGGAAACCGGAGAATCTTCACTGTATTGGGCCAGATCGATCAAGGCACGCAATCCGTATTTCCCTTTGTTGACAGTTTCACATCTTCACCTTCTTTTTTTTCTTTTCCTTTTCTTAGTATTATGCTAGGGTTTCCTTTTGTAGGATATCACCAGTCTTACGTTCTGTCAAGGATGTTTCTTGAATATGTTGTTTAAAAATAAGTTCATTTCTGGTTACTGTCCGCGTTGCACGTGGCAGCAATCATTTTGACATGAGGGTATTATGTTTAGAAAAAACATTCTTTGATTAAAGGAACACTGATTCTCACATCTGCCGGTCTTGTAAGCCGCGTTCTCGGATTCTTTTTCCGTATTTTCTTAAGCCATACCTTTGGAGAAGAACAGGTCGGACTTTATCAGTTAATTTTCCCTTTCTACGCACTCTGCCTGTCTTTGAGTACTTCAGGTCTTGAAACTGCCATTTCCAGAAGTGTCTCTCGCTTTCACTCCCTTGGCCGAACGCAGGACGGAAAGTTGATTTTCAAGACAGGTCTGATTCTTTCTGTTCTGATTTCTCTGATTTGTACTTTTCTGGTACAGAAGAATTCCGTTTTTCTTTCAAATCGTTTTCTTGGAGATCCAAGATGTGCAACACTATTATATCTGATCGTTCTTGCACTTCCGGCGGCTTCTGTCCACAGTTGTATCTGTGGTTATCACTATGGTCTGCAAAGAACCTCTGTCCCGGCTATTTCACAGTTAATCGAGCAATTTGTGCGAATTTCTTCTGTTTTTGTTTTATATTTTATTTTTATACACCGTGGAGTTCACCCAGAGATTCCATTGGCTGTATCAGGTATTATTTTCGGAGAACTTGCAGCAGCAGGCTACTCGCTTTTTTCACTGAAGAAGAGGGGTTTTGATGCCAATTCTCCATATATTCTTTCTATCTCAAAATCTTGTTCTGAATTGCTACGCCTCTCTGTTCCATTGACAGTTAATCGCACAGCAATTACATTCTTGCAGGGAATTGAAGCAGCTTCAATCCCTGTCTGCCTTGAGCTTGCATCTCACAGTGCTTCTGAAGCTCTCAGTATTTATGGAGTACTGACCGGAATGGCATTACCATGTATCCTTTTTCCCAGTGCACTCACAAACTCAGTCAGCCTGCTTTTTAATCCCTGCTGTCGCACAAAAAGCAGGCTGAAAGCTCTTCAAAAGAGACATTTTTCCTTATAAAAAAGGCTGCCGGAGGATGTTTCTCCCTTGGTCTTCTGTGTTCTGTCTTCTTTCTTCTTACCGGGTCTTTTCTCGGAAACTTCCTGTTTCACAGTGCTTTAGCCGGTAATTTCATCGTAACACTTGCCCTGGATCTGCCCTTTTCCTGTACACAAGTTCCGCTCTTCTCAGTGCAATCAATGGACTGGGACTTACAACCCTGACGCTGATGATCAATCTTCTTGGATTATCCATCCGCATTCTTAGTGTATATTTCGGAATCCCGCACTATGGAATCACAGGATACCTATGGGGACTTTTCATCAGTCAATCAACTGTCTGCCTCGTTGCATTACTCACACTTTCCCACGAAATCAAAAAAGAATATTTACAATCTGTTGAATCAGCCACGGATTAAAACAGGATTCTGAAAAAATCCCAATCAAAAACAAACCGCATACAAAGAACGTTTTTTGTCTGTTCCACTGATTCTGTGGATAGTTCCAACAAAAGCGCAAAAGCACAAGAACTGCCGGAACATAAAAAAGGAACTGTGGAAATAGTCCTGCCACACAAAGAATACTTCCCTTGATTCCTAATTCTGCCACTGCCTCTGACAGTAAAATTCCTCCTGACATCCCAGTCCACAGAAGAAAAAACGCTGCCACAATTTTTTCTGATCCGAATTCCCATCGCCAAAAACAGCATCAGGAAAAAAATTCCCCGTACCTGAATCAAATACCAAATGTACTGTTGAAAAGATATCTTCTCATTCTTTAATCTCATAAGATAAACTTCTGTAAAAGTTCCGATCAGGCTCAGCTGTTCTCCCCATATATAATTAACAATCAAGATTCCTGTCAAAAAGCCTGTAAAAAACAGAGCCAGAAAGTAATGTCCTGTACGAAATGCCTTCACCAGTATTCCTCCCACCCTATAAAATGTTCTGCGGATATATTTTTATCCTCAATCTTCACACCATTATATGAGTGTCTGGTTTTTCTCATGCGGCAGTGATGCTACTTATTGTCGGCATTCAATCATTTTCCATACTTTACAGCATAAGCCATCAAAGAAGAAACTGTCTTCGCATCTTCAATCTCACCTGAAAAGATCTTTTCCTTCAATTCTTCTATTGTATAAGCGCCAAGTTCAATAAATTCATCCTCATCTAAATGCTGTTTTGACGGTATCAGATCATGTGCCACATAAACTTCAATCCGTTCGTTACAAAATGCTACTGTTGTCCGTAAGGTGATCAGCCACTCCAGATTCTCGCTGCGATACCCTGTCTCTTCCTCTAATTCACGGAAGCACACTCTATACCAGGTTCTCCCACTTCATCAAGTGCTCCTGCCGGAATCTCCAATGTATATCGATCCAGCGCATTTCTATACTGTCTCACCATCAAAATCTTACCATCTGCTGTAACCGGAACTACCGCTGCTGCTCCTTTATGACCTATAAAATCCCATACTACGGTATGATCCCCGTCCACTTCTATCGTGTCCTGATAAAAATCAAGAATCTTTCCTTTAAATTTCAATTCTCTGTTAATTCTTTTTAATCTTCTCGCTCATTCCGTTCTCCCTTCTTTTACCTTACATCACCGTATGCATTCTATATCAAAAAATTTTACGCTTACCTGTAATAGCTTTCTCAGTAAACTAAAAGCCCCTGTCTTTCGACAAGGGCCAACTTTCATCTTCTGTTATGATTCTCTTATTTTGCGTAATCTGTTGCTCGTGACTCACGAATAACATTTACTTTAATCTGTCCAGGATATTCTAATTCAAACTCAATCTGTTTTGCAATATCCCTTGCTAAAAAGCACCATATCATCGTCAGATACCTGCTCCGGAACTACCATAACACGAATCTCTCTACCTGCCTGAATGGCAAAAGACTTATCTACACCTTTAAACTGGTTGGTAATATCTTCTAACTGTTTCAATCTGTTTGTATATGTCTCGATGGTTTCTCTTCTTGCTCCCGGTCTTGCAGCTGAAATAGTATCCGCTGCCTGAACAACACAAGCAATCAGACTCTGCGGCTCCACATCACCATGATGTGCCTCCACTGCATTAATAATTGTTGCGGATTCTTTGTATTTTCTACAAAGATCTGCACCAATCTGCACATGGGATCCTTCCACATCATGATCGATCGATTTACCAATATCATGAAGAAGTCCTGCACGTTTTGCAAGTCTGACATCCAGTCCGATTTCTCCTGCAATGAGACCTGATAACTGAGCTACTTCGATAGAATGCTTCAATGCATTCTGTCCATAGCTTGTTCTGAACTTCATACGTCCAAGAAGACGGATCAACTCCGGATGAATTCCTGTAACTCCAACGTCAAGAGCCGCAGCTTCTCCTTCCTCGCGGATCATTGTATCTACTTCTTTCTGAGCTTTTTCAACCATCTCCTCAATTCTTGCCGGATGAATACGTCCATCCACAATCAGACGCTCAAGTGCAATTCTTGCAACTTCTCGGCGGATTGGGTCAAACCCCTGATAATACAACCGCTTCCGGAGTATCATCAATGATCAGTTCCACACCGGTTAATGTTTCCAGTGTTCTGATATTTCTTCCTTCTCTACCGATAATTCTTCCTTTCATCTCATCACTTGGAAGCTGAACTACAGAAATTGTAGTCTCTGCAACATGATCTGCTGCACATCTCTGAATTGCATTCACAACATACTCTTTTGCTTTCTTGTCAGCCTCTTCCTTTGCCTGAGTTTCCAGTTCTCTGACCATCTTGGCTGTGTCATGCTTGACGTCATCTTCAACAGTTTTTAACAGATATTCTTTTTGCCTGTTCGGAGGTAAGTCCTGAGATTCGTTCCAGTTCCTGCACACGTTTCTGGCTAAGTTCTTCTACTTTGGCTTCACGCTGGCGAAGATGTTCTTCCTTCGCTGTCAGTTTGTTCTCACGATGTTCCAGTACATCTGACCGTTTGTCGACCGATTCTTCCTTCGCGAGTACACGCTTCTCATAACGCTGTAACTCCGCTCTTCTTTCTTTCGTCTCTTTTTCAAGATCATTCTTCGTCCGGATGGACTCTTCCTTCACTTCCAAAAGAGCTTCCTTTTTTGTCGTTTCAGCAGTTTTCACGGCATCGTCAATGATTTCTCTTGCTTTTGCTTCTGCATTCCCAATCTTGCTTTCCGCATTCTTTCTCAGATTGGAAACTGTAACAAAGTGAGTAATGATTCCGACTATCAACGCGAGGGCCACGGCAACGCCTATAAATAAACCTAGACTTATCTGCACAGGAGCACCTCCTTATTCGATTTTCATTGTACATATTACTCAAATACAACACTTAAATTTTATACTGTTTCAACAACAATGTCAAGCATTGTAATTATTATTTTGTATCACATGACACAACCCGGTTACTGTTCACTCCCGTATCAGTTACTCTGTTTATCATAATCTGATATAACATGGCGGATCACCTCATAACGAAATCCTTTTCGCGCAAGATATCCTAATATCTTTTGATATTCCTGCTCTTCCATTCTTTCCGGATCAACCTTCTTTTTTCGCAGTATCCTTCGGATTGCCTTTTCCTCAGAATCTTCACTATAGCACTGTTCAAAAGCCAGGGCAGATCAAATCATCAGAAACTCCCTTCTGCGACAGCAGTGCCTTGATTTCCCGTTTGCTTTTAGTATCTTTGCGGCTCATAACAAAATTTTCCGCATATCTTGCATCATCCAGATATCCAAAAGATCTCACATATTCAATTGTCCGCTGATTGCATTCTCCGGATATTGTCCCGCCTTCAGTTTTTCCCTTAATGCAGACTCAGTACGATCCATATCCTCCAGCAAATGCATTGCTCTCTTCTTTGCGCGTTTCAACAGTACCTCATTCTGAATCTTTTTTCATAATTTTCCTGCGCGAGATCTTCTCCCTGCTTTATACCAAAACGCTTCAACTCACCTTTATAAAGCACAAATGCAAATGTTCCATCCAGATATACTTTAAACTTCGTCTTTGTCTGCTCTTCTATCCCAGTAACAATCATTCTTTCTTTTCTGCCTCATCAGCCACTTTAGAAGCCGGTGTCAGCTTCAGATCACTTGATGCCCCTGTCTTCTTCTCAGCATCTGGAAGCTCATTCTCTGCTTCTTCTGATCCGGATAATGCATAATGTGCTCTCACCTTCTGATCCAGTGTCTCCATCACTTCCGGATGTGATTCCAGATATGCCTTTGCATTCTCTCTTCCCTGGCCAATCTTCTCTCCCTCATATGCATACCACGCACCGCTCTTCTTCACAAGATCAATATTGGTTGCGAGATCAAGAATATCTCCTGCACGGGAAATACCTTTTCCAAACATGATATCAAACTCCGCTTCTTTAAATGGCGGAGCAATCTTATTCTTCACAATACGGATTCTTGTACGGTTTCCTACCATCTCTCCACTCTGCTTTAAGGTCTCGATTCTTCTGACATCCATACGCACAGATGCATAGAATTTCAGCGCACGTCCTCCTGTCGTCGTCTCTGGATTTCCAAACATGACACCCACTTTTTCACGTAGCTGGTTAATAAAGATCACAATACAGTTTGACTTGCTGATAACCGGTGTCAGTTTTTCTCAATGCCTGCGACATCAATCTTGCCTGCAGACCAACATGACTGTCTCCCATATCCCCTTCGATCTCCTGCTTTGGAACAAGTGCAGCTACAGAGTCAATGACAATAATATCAATCGCTCCTGAACGTACCATTGTCTCTGCAATCTCAAGGGCCTGATCTCCACTGTCAGGCTGTGAAATATAGAGTTCATCGATATCTACTCCGATATTCTTTGCATAAACAGGATCCAGGGCATGCTCGGCATCGATAAATCCGGCAATTCCGCCCCTCTTCTGTACCTCGGCAATCATATGAAGTGCGACAGTTGTCTTACCACTTGATTCAGGACCATAAACCTCGATCACACGTCCCTTTGGCACACCGCCAAGTCCCAGTGCCAGATCAAGACTCAGACATCCGGTAGGAACTGTCTCTACAGCTACATGCGCCCCTGATTCTCCCAGCCGCATCACTGCACCCTTACCAAAATCTTTCTCCAGCTTTGCGATTGCTGCATCCAGTGCTTTCTTCTTCTCTTCGTTATTCGCCAGCTTTGTAACGCTCTCTTTGCCTGCCATAATTTTCTCCTTCTCTATCTCTCTTAGTGTATAAAACCCATTCTCTCTTTTTTTCGAACAGTTGTTCGTCTATGAATAGATTTTATTATACTTCTTTCAAAATGTCAACAATAATTCTTCCCCTTAATTTTGTTGCAATAATACGATATACCATGGAATCCTCTTCCTGAAACAGAAGAATTGAAGTTCATGTGAATCATTGCCGGCTTAAGGATCTGCCGGCCAGACAACTAAAGAATAGCATAAGGAAAGGCAGAATGCAAGTACCACAGCACTTACATTCTGCCTTTTATACTACACTGCTTTCCAGTGTTTCACTTCTTCTTTGTAAAAAGATAATTCCTTCCCCGGATAATTTTGAATCCACTGCCTTCAAGTTCCGCAATCGTAACAGAACAATTTGGCGGTACTTCATTTTTCCAGAAATGTTCTACGGAAAGACTACCTCTCATCCTGTTCAGCATTGCTGTCATCGCAGCACCATGTGTAGAAATCAGAAGATTCTTATCCTTCAGCTTCTTACTCTCTTCAAGACTCTTTAAAAACTCTCCGGTTCTTTCATAAAGTTGTTCTACACTTTCAGCATCCTCCGGCGGAATATAATTTCCCGTATCCTGAAAGAATTTCTGAATGCAAGATTCTCTTCTTTCGTCTTATCTACACAAGACATTCCCTCATACGAGCCAAAAAAATTTCCTGGATTCTCTGATCTTCATAAAGCGGAATGTTGCGTCCTTCAAGAAGAATCTCTGCCGTTTCTTTTGCACGCCGTAAGGGACTTGTATAAGCCAGATCAATCTGGTATTGTCTCATCCCATAAGAAGTTTCCAGGGCAAGATGACGCCCATATTCATTTAAGGGAATATCCTTTCGTCCCTGTACCAGTTTTTTTTCTTGTTCCAATCCGTCTCTCCATGACGCACAATATATAGCCTCACTGCTGCCTACACTCCCTCTTCTTATCTTTTTTAATACTTCTCTCCTGATATATCTGTAAGTAGTTTCCTCGCCTTCTTCTGCAAGCATATGAAGCAGTTTTTCTAATAATTCTCTTGTATCTTTATGCATCAGCTCATCTGCACGTCCGTTTTTCATAATAAGCAAGCGGTGCATCAGAGGTATATGCATCCCCGAGATACACTTTACTTGCTGCAATTCGGTCAAGAAACATCTCTACTACATATTTCACCGGCATCTTCATTCCCGCCAGAAAGTTCGGTCCCTCCAGACTATAATCAATCCAGTATTCATAATGGTGTTTGTTCCTGCCTTTGTGGTGGAGCCATGCGGAAGAATACCCCTTTTCTTCCCGTTCGGCATTATTAGGGCTTCTTGTCCCCTGATAGTATCTGCATCCCACACGGAATTCTGTCCAACTGTATTTTGACATATCATGGAGCAGTCCCTGTTTGTACAACCCAACACGAAAACACTCTTTTAAAACCAATTTTTTGTGTTTTGTTATGGTACAAAAAAATGTGCAAATGCCTTCATACTTTTCCCTCTCTGGCCGGCTGTTCTTCTTTACAAAGTTCTTCTGCTCCCCTGCCGTTTTTCTATTTTATTTACATTCTGCGTCTTAGCTGTATGAATCGATTTCTTTTCTGAACGACTCTTCTTTTCCTCTATCCTGCGTCCAACCAGAATTGCTACGCTACGTTCTTCCAGTAATACATCTTTCTGATTTTCCAGCTTTTTCGCTTCACAAAGCACGCCATCTTTTGTAGTCATAACAAGATACCATTCTACGTTCTTTCCAATCGATGGTATTGCGAAGTGATGCGGCAGCCAATGCATATTATATGCTATAAAACAAGGGAACTCCCCTTCTTTCGTTCCTGAATACAAGACACCTAACTGACGGCTGGAAACTTCTGCTTTTACCTGCCATGCATTTTCTCCATGGTAGGATACGTCCGGTATGCCACATCTCGTGGTATCCATTCCGGATAGTGCTGTACTCTGGTGGAGACAACGATGTTCTTTTCTCAGCCCGATTAGTTTCTTTTGTATACTGAAACAACCAGTCATCTTTCTTCAACTGTGTCCAGTTCACCCATCCTGTCTCGTTATCCTGACAATATGCATTGTTATTTCCTCTCTGCGAATTACAGAATTCATCCCCTGCAAGAAGGCATGGAGTTCCCTGAGCCGTCAACAGGAGTTCTAATGCATTCTTCACCTGATTCTTTCTAAGATTGACAACTGCGCGTTTTCTGCTCGGTCCTTCAGCTCCGCAGTTCCAACTGTAATTATAATCTGGTCCATCCAGGTTCTTCTCACCGTTTTCTTCGTTATGTTTACAATCATAAGACACTAAATCCCATAACGTAAATCCTGTCTGTGTTGTAATATAATTGCATTTTCCATTTTCCGATGAACGATTTTTCAATGCCCAGATGACATCATTGACCATATTCTCGTCACCTTTTAAGAAGCGACGCATCACATTCTGGAAACCATCATCTTTCTGCATCAGCTTGATATCTTTCAACAACGGATCTTCTATCAGCTGCTCCCACGGTACGTTATAAGGATTCAGAACAAATCCATCCACATGATACTCCAGCATATAAAAGCGTAGACATTCCGTTACATAATTTGCTGATATTCCCGGAACAAATGGCATCTCCAGTACAACTTCTATGCCCTGACTATGACATGCTCGCACCGTATCTTTCAACTCACGAACTGCACTTTTCCCATATGCATAGGCTTTTTTTAGGGGCAAAATAAAAACCTTTACCATATCCCCAATAGTTCACTTTTGTTTTTCCGCACTCTTCAAATTCATAGACCGGCATACACTGAATCTGGTTGACTCCAAGTTCTTTTAAATAATCCAGTTTTTCAACAACCCCCTGGAATGTTCCCTTATGCACCACTTTCGAAGAAGAATGTTTTGTAAATCCACGCACATGCAAACCATAAGCCACTACATCTTCCCATGGAAGATGTAGGCGCTGATCCTCCTGCCAGTCATAGTCCTCCATTGAAACAATTTTCCCACGGATCTGATGTTCCTGAAGTTTCCGTTCTACACCAAACTTCTCTTTTCCTGCAAGTTCTTTTTTACATATGGATCCACACATACTTTCCCATCAATCAGAAAATTGTATTCATATCGATCTGCTTTCCGACCTTCAACAGATTAGAAACGTACTTCTCCAACGCCTTCTTCCTCTGGCATATCAAACTGATATTCCGGAACATCTTTCCCTCTCTTATACAGTAAAAGTTCACATGTCTTCCCTTTTGCTACCTGAACGGCAAAATTTATATTTTGCCTTTGATATCCACTCCAAATGGCTGCGGACTCCCTTTATCTTCCTCATAGTTAACCCCTTTCTTGAGCAATCAATAAATTACTGCCATCCATCTGTTCCGTACATTTCAACATTATCACGATTTATAAAGAAAGTTTCCTCATAATTTTCCTTCTCGTAATCCTTGTCTGCCAGTAATGCTGTCGCTACCTTTACTGCTGTCTTTCCCATATTGATTGGGGACTGTGCTCCAATCCCGGTCATTCCTCCAGTGCCATTCACCAGTGCTGTTTTTGTCGCCGGGGAACCATCCACACTATACACGCAGATATTCGTTCTCTGCGCTTCTGTGATTGCTGCCATCACCTGTTCTGCCATAGGATCACTACCACACATTACAGCATCAATCTCGCTGTTTTCGCTCAGAACCTGTGTCATCTCGTCCTTCACATTGCTGCTGTCTCCCAATGCTTCAATTCTCTTTACCACTTCAAACCCACTGTTTGTTATAGCCTCTTCAAATCCGGTAATTCTCTCATTCACTGAGTTCACCCCAGGGCTTTCCACAATCACAATTTTGCCGCCATCTGGTTTCTGGACCAGAAGATCCTGCCCGCACACATATCCCGCATTCTCATTATCTGACCCTACAAATGCAGATACAAGGCTTGTCTCTTTTACTTCTGTATCAAGATTGATCACCGGAATATCTGCCTCTTTTAAGGCTTCAAGTGCGGGAGTGATTTTCTCCCAATCTACCGGACAAAGAAATACTGCCTGTACCCCTTCGTTGATCAACTCCCGAATCTGTTCATTCTGCAAATCAGCATCTGATGCCGGATCACGAACCATCAGACGGTCACCTTGAGCCTCTAATGCTGTCTGGACAGAATTTTTCAATGTGTCATAAAAAGGATTCGACATATCAATCCCACTAAATCCAAACAGTCTGCCACCTTCCCCTGTATTATCATTTTTCTTATCATCCTCTTCTACTACTGCATTATCTTCCGGTGTTCAACATTTTTCTTCCCACATCCAAGCAGTGCTGCCGCTATACACAAAACTGCCACTGTACACAGTATCCATCTTTTCTTCATATTGTCTATTATCCTTTCACTTCTATCAGTAACACTTTTATTCTACCTTGTTTAACCCGAAAGTCAATCTTATCTTGCTTTTTTCTCCCCTTTTTTGTTACCATCAAGATAGCTGATCATTCTCGTTTTGAGCACCTGGCTGGTCAATACGGAATGAAATACAACACAGATTCAAAGGAGAAGATTATGAACGAAAACGAATCCCTCACAGTCACTTTGACACTGGAGAATAATGAGGAACTTGAATGCGCTGTTCTCAATATTTTTTAAAGCAGATGAAAAGGAGTATATCGCACTTCTTCCACTGGACGAAAAACGGTGATAACACAGACGGTCAGATCTATCTGTATCGTTTCATTGATAACGGAGAAGAGGAAGAACCTGGACTTGAGAACATCGAAGAAGATGAAGAGTTCGACCGTGTTTCCGCTATATTCAACGAATGGCTGGATACACAGGATTTCGGCGATATCGATCTTGATGCATTAGATGACCTGGAGGACTAAGTCTTGAGGATGTCAGCAAAGTGACTGACATCCGGTCAGCTTTTCAATAGTTCGTCTACAAAACGGGAAGGAGTAACTTCTTTCCCGTTTTTTATTTTCACATAACAGATCTTCAGAAAATCTTTTTGCCCTTGTCATTGCCACATAGAATAATCTTCTCTCTTCTTCGATCTCCTTGTCTGTCTTTGCCTTCTGATACGGAATCCTTCCTTCATTCGCCGCAATCAGAAATACCTGTTTGAATTCCAGTCCTTTAGAAGCATGTATCGTCATCAGCCGGACACCCGGACGTGGTCTGTTTCTTTCCTTTTCCTTCACTTTCAAAGTCTCCGTATATTCTTCTACATGTGCAAACCATTCTTCAACACTTGAAAATGCTTTCGCCGCCTCTTCGATCTCTGCCAGTACTTCATTCAGATCAGATCTGTTTATCTGATGTGTAAATGCATACTCTTTCAGAAAATCGTCATAACCAATCCTTTTTTCTGATATACTGGATTGCCGCATATGGAGCCATCTTCATAAGCATCTTAACATCCCACTCAAACTGATCAATCCGGTCGATCATCCAGTCTTTATCACAATAGAACTTCCGCATGTCTTCAAAAGAAACCTTCGTTCCTGCTACACTGTCTCTTCAAGATATCGCTTTGGTCGGTTCATTATCTGTAAAAAATCTTGTCTGTGCCGGGCTCCTGTTGCCAGTCGGAAATATGCCATGATGTCCTTTGCGATAAAGTGTTCATATATATTTGGAAGATGTTCTTTCATCTGAAACGGGATCTTCCGCTCCACCATTGCTTCTACCACTGCTCGCGCATCTGTATGAACCCTGAATAGAATCGCAATCTCCTCTTCTTTTATGCCATTCTCCTTACATTTCTGTATCTCTTCAAGAACATATTCTGCCTCTTCCACCGGATCTTTCACTTCCTGAATATGAAGGCAGGAACCGCCTTCACGGTTTGCTTCCAGTTTTTACTGTATCTCTCCACATTATTTTCAATCAGTTTCAAAGAATTCTGTACGATATTTGCTGTCGAACGGTAATTCATTCCCAACAGAATTTGTTTTGCATTAGGGAAATCTTTTTCCAAATCCAAGCATCAATTCTGAATCAGCTCCACGAAATCCGTAGATTGCCTGATCGTCATCCCCTACTACGAACAAATTATTTTCCGGCTGTGCCAGCATTCGGATCACATCATACTGAATTCGATTAATATCCTGAAATTCATCAATCAAAACGTATCTGAATTTCTTCTGCCACTGTGCAAGTACATCTGGTCTTGATTGGAACAATTCATAACAAAGTACCAGCATATCATCAAAATCAATCTTTTTTCAGTTCTTTTCTATGCTGTTCATAATTACGGTAAATATTGCGAAAAGCATCCGCACTACACTTTTCTGATCAAATTCTTCCAGCGGAATCCGATTATTCTTCACTTTTCCAATTTCTGCCGCACTATCCTGAATAAAATCTTATTCATCAAAGATCTCCATTCTTTCCTTTGTTAATCACGCCACGCAAAATCTGATATTTTTCTGTCTCCGAAAGAATATTTTCCTGATTCATCCGGTAAGCCCATTTCAGGATTCCATAATAGATTCCATGAAATGTACCCACTGTAACCGGAAGATCTCTTTGCCCATAACCAAACAGAGGCGGATTTCATCTCCGCCGCTGCAAATCTTGTAAAAAAGTAACGACCAGAATTTCTTCTGGTCTTACTTTCTGTTTCTCTATAAGGTATTTTACTCTGTTTACAATCGTAAGCGTCTTCCCCCGATCCCGGGCCTGCCAGTACAAGACATGGGCCGTCTGTGTGCTGGATTGCCTGCGCCTGTGCTTCATTAAATCCCATTGTACCTCTTTTCGCTGTCCTTACTGAAGTTTCTCGATTCCAAGACGGATTCTTCTAAGAGACTCCTCTTTTCCGAGTACTTCCATCAGTTCTGTTGCTCCGCCCGGAGTGTTCTGCTTTCCGAAACTGCTGTACGAAGCGGCCACATTACATAACCTACTTTGTATCCTTTTTTTCTGTTGCAAATGCTTTCAATGTCTCAAACAATGCATCATTACTAAAGTCCTCCTGCGCCTCGAGAACCGGAAGAACCTCGTTCAGAAGTGCGAGTGACTTCTCAGGATCTGTTTTCATCTTCTTGTGTGTATACAGTGCAATATCGTAATCTGGAAGTTCTTCAAAGAAATCAACCTGCTCTTTGATCTCCGGAAGAATCTCAATTCTTGTCTTCACAAGTGTTGCAATCTTCTTCAGATCATAGTCCTTTGTTACTGCCTCTTTCAGATAAGGCTCTGCAAGTACATAGAACTTATCAAAATCCATGGCTTTTAAATATTCTCCGTTCATCCATTTCAATTTCACTGTATCAAATACAGCCGGAGATTTACTCATATGATGATAATCAAATGCCTCCACAAGCTCTTCCAATGAGAAGATCTCTCTGTTATCTGTCGGGCACCATCCGAGCAGTGCAACATAATTCACAACTGCCTCTGAAACATATCCCCTGCTCGATCAGATCTTCATAAGAAGAATGTCCACATCTCTTGCTCAATTTCTTATGATTCTCATCTGTGATCAGTGGACAGTGTACATAAACTGGTACTTCCCAGCCAAACGCCTCATAAAGGCGGTTATACTTCGGTGCTGAAGATAAGTACTCATTTCCACGAACAACATGTGAAATCTCCATCAGATGATCATCAACAACGTTTGCAAAATTGTACGTTGGAAAACCATCAGATTTGATCAGAATCATATCGTCAAGCTCTGCATTCGGAACTGTGATATCTCCGTAGATCTCATCATGGAATGTTGTCTCACCTTCATTCGGTACATTCAGACGGATAACCCATGGCTTACCTGCTGCCAGATTCGCCTCTACTTCTTCCTTGCTCAGACTTAAGCAGTGCTTATCATAAACAGAAATCTCTACTCCACCTTCGGAAACCTGTGTCTTTAAAGACTCAAGACGCTCTTTGTCACAGAAACAGTAATAAGCATCTCCCTGCTCTACAAGCTGCTTTGCATATTTAAGATAAAGTCCTGATGCATTACGCTCACTCTGTACATACGGTCCATATCCGCCATCTTTATCCGGTCCCTCATCATGGATGAGACCTGTTTTCTCCATTGTTCTGTAAATGATATCAAGTGCACCTTCCACATAACGTTCCTGATCTGTATCCTCTACACGAAGGAGGAAATCTCCCCTTCATGCTTTGCGATCAGATACGCGTATAGTGCTGTTCTTAAGTTACCCACATGCATTCTTCCTGTCGGGCTTGGTGCAAATCTTGTTCTTACTTTCTTACTCATTCTATCTTCTCCAATTCTTGTTTGTTATTGTTCAATCTCGTCATATTATAGCGCAAGTCCCCAGATTCTTCAACAAACAAAATCAATGTTTTTCTTTTTACTCCAAAAGTTTCACCGTTTCAGGAATACTTCCCGCCTGTTCAAGTGTACAGGATCTTGCATCAATACATTCCAGATTTGTTCCATCAAATGCACTTTCCGCAAAACTTTTCACACTTTCCGGCACCTGAAAGGTTCCTGTCCACGCTGCCGGAAATGCAAGAAGAACTGTGCCATCTGCCGTGTAAAGTACACCATCTACCGTAACATAGGCTGGATTTGCTGCATCTGCTTCTATCCATCCCAGATTACTCAGCCCCACAAACGCTCCTGACTGAATATTTGTTATATTAGCAGGAATTTCAATCTCTTCTACAGCAGAACCAAGACCCGACAGTGCTCCTCTCGCAATTCCGGAACATCCTTCTTCAGGAAAGTACAATACTCCATCCTTTATCACTTCTTTGTCTCCTGAAAGTCCACAGATCATACCTTCCGCATTAATAAGATATCCGGTATCTGTATTTCCCACTGCTATCGACCCTTCTTCATCCTCATTTTCATTTTTTTTACATTTTCCATTGAATCAGGATTTGTAATTACCGGTTCACTTGCAACATTTATAGTTGTATCTCTTTTCACGCCTGGTTTTTCTGCCACAATCTCTTCTACTACTGGTTTTTCCACCGCAATTTCTTCTACCATAGGTTCTTCCACTAAAATTTCTGCCGGAACAGCTGCTACCTGGATAACATCTGCTTGATTAACATCTGTCTGGATAGTTTCTGCTGATAAGAAAGAATGCTCATCCATTTTTTCCGGTTCTTTTATCTGTTTTGTTATTGTTACTTTTTCCGGCAGATCATTTCCTGACACATTTATATCCTCTGTTGTCGCACAGACCTCTATTTCGGGAATCAGATTCTTTTCCAAATATAATGAAACAATTTCCTGTGCAGACATCAGAATCAGCGCACCACTTAATAAAGTCACTCCCACTCTGACATATGGTTTTCTCGCCGCTTCCTGATGCCATTCATTCAATTCAGTCCTATATCCATGTTCTCTTATTCCTTTCTCTTTCCCCCACATTTTAATATACGAAATAATTTTTAGTTTATCAAAGAAAAAGGGATGCTGCAACCAAATGCAACATCCCTTTGATTTTTCCGCTTTGTCCTGATAGATTCCAAGGATTCTATACGTTAATTTCAGCCTTCACGCCAAGGATCTCTCTATTCTTTTCAAGCAGTGGACGGATCACATTCTTAAGATAAGCATCTACCTGCTCACTTGCACGTCCAACATATTTCTCCGGTTTCATTGTCTTCTGAAGATCCTCTAAAGTCAGGTTGAATGCCGGATCTGCTGCGATCAGTTCAAGAAGGTTATTGTCAAGTCCCTTCTCTTTTACATTTCTTCCTGCTTCCATAGAAAGCTCACGGATTCTTTCATGCAGCTCCTGACGGTCTCCACCGGCTTTAACAGCATCCATCATAATATTCTCTGTTGCCATGAATGGAAGTTCGACATCAGACGCTTCTCGATTACTTTCGGGTATACAACCAGTCCGTCTACAACGTTCAGACAAAGATCAAGTATTCCGTCGATTGCAAGGAATCCTTCCGGAACACTCAAACGCTTGTTAGCAGAATCATCCAGCGTTCTCTCAAACCACTGTGTTGCAGATGTGATTGCAGGATTAAGTGCATCAATCATTACATATCTGGAAAGAGATGCAATACGCTCACTTCTCATCGGGTTTCTCTTATAAGCCATTGCTGAAGATCCGATCTGATTCTTCTCAAATGGTTCTTCAATTTCTTTCTAAATGCTGAAGCAGACGGATATCATTAGAGAATTTTGTGAGCACTTGCAGCAATTCCTGCCAGTACATTCAGTACTCTTGTGTCTACTTTTCTTGAATAAGTCTGTCCGGATACCGGATAACAGTCCTTAAATCCCATTTTTTCTGCAATCATAGGATCGATCTTGTCAATTGTCTCCTGATCTCCGTCAAAAAGCTCAAGGAAACTTGCCTGAGTTCCTGTTGTTCCTTTAGATCCAAGCAGTTTCAGACTTCCAAGTACATATTCCAGATCCTCAAGATCCATTTCAAACTCCTGCATCCATAAAGTTGCTCTCTTACAACGGTTGTTGGCTGTGCCGGCTGGAAATGTGTGAAAGCAAGTGTAGGCTGGTTTTTCTGCTCCTCTGCAAACTTCGCAAGCTCTGCAATTACATTCACAAGCTTTGTGCGAACCAGTTTCAGTGCTTCTGCCCTAATAATAATATCTGTATTATCTCCTACATAACAGGATGTAGCTCCAAGATGGATGATTCCTTTTGCTTTTGGACACTGAACACCATATGCATAAACATGAGACATAACATCATGACGTACAACCTTCTCACGTTCCTTTGCCACCTCAAAGTTAATATCATCCGCATGGCTCTTCATCTCTTCGATCTGCTCGTCTGTGATGTTGAGTCCAAGCTCCTTCTCAGTCTCTGCCAGTGCGATCCAAAGTCTTCTCCATGTTCTGAACTTTTTGTCCGGTGAGAAGATATACTGCATCTCGCGGCTTGCATAACGCTCTGAAAGCGGGCTTACATAACGATCATTACTCATAATTCTTTTCTCCTTGTTTCATATCTTTATCGTAACTGTTCATCTATTATAACACATAAACTGAGTCTTCAAAATCAATTTTGTTCAAATGCCTGACTGATATCCTCTTTCGGAACTTCCATCGGATACTTTCCTGTAAAGCAGGCATCGCAATACTTAAGATCTCCAACCATGTCTTTCAGTTTTTCAATCTCCATGTATCCAAGAGAGTCTGCTCCAATCAGCTGACGGATCTCCTCCTGTGTGTGAGTATGTGCGATCAGCTGCTCATTTGACGGAACATCCGTTCCAAAAAAGCATGGATGTAAGAACGGCGGAGAACTGATTCGTACATGTACCTCTTTTGCTCCGGCTTTTTTCAGCATCTTAATGATATTTGCACAAGTTGTTCCACGCACGATGGAATCATCTACCATTACGATTCGTTTTCCCTTTACAACTTCCGGAATCACATTCAGTTTGATTTTTACACTGGAAACACGTTCGCTTTGTTTCGGTTTGATAAATGTTCTTCCCACATAGCTATTCTTGTGAAATGCCATTCCATACGGAATTCCTGACTGCTCAGAATATCCTTTCGCTGCTACCAGACCGGAGTCCGGAACTCCTACAACAAGATCAGCGTCTACCGGATAAGATTCCGCAAGTGCGTTTCCTGCCAGAATTCTGGAATGGTATACACCTACACCATCGATTGTACTGTCTGTTCTTGCAAAATAAATATACTCAAAAATACATCTTGCCTGTTTTTCCGAATCAATCACCATACTCGTATCTGACTGGATTCCATGTTTTCTTGTAATTGTTACGATTTCTCCCGGAAGAACATCTCTTACAAACTCACCGTCTACAGCTGCAATTGCACAGCTCTCAGAAGCAAGGAAATATGTATTGTCACGTTTTCCGATGCACAGTGGCTTGAGTCCAAATGGATCTCTTGCACCAATCATTTTTCTCGGGCTGCTAACAACAAGTGCGTATGCACCCTTGATCTTCTGCATCGCACGCTTCACTGCTTCTTCTGCTGTCGGTGTATGAAGACGCTCTCTCGCAATAAGATATGCGATTACTTCAGAATCTATTGTTGTCTGGAAAATAGCACCTGTCTGGCTGAGTTCTTCTCTCAGCTCGATTGCATTTACTAAATTTCCGTTATGTGCAATCGCAAGTGTTCCCTTTACATAGTTTATAACAAGTGGCATTGCATTCTCTACACGTGTTGCGCCTGCTGTTGAATATCTTACATGGCCCACACCAAGATTTCCTTTCAGCTCTGAAAGGCCCTCTTCATCAAACACGTCATCCACATGGCCAAGTCCTTTTTTTGAAAGGACGTTTCTCTTCCCATAAGTGTCTGTCACTGCAATACCGCAGCTCTCCTGACCTCTATGCTGCAAAGCAAACAAGCCATAATAGACTGATGCAGCCACATCCTGTCCATCCACATCATAAGCACCAAAAACACCGCATTCTTCCCCAAGTCCCGTCACTGCTTTTTCAAATTCACTCATGTCAGTTTATGCTCCTTACCTAGTTCCTGCTAGTTTTTATCATGATTTCTGTATCATACAAAACCGATTATAATATAAGGCGGAGTGAAAATCAACATTCCCTCCGCCTTGTATTTCTTCCTGCTCATTATTTTATTTGCGTTCAATATATTAGTATTTCTAATATATTCGTCGTTTTATTCTTCGTATCTTATTACCACCTTCATTTTTTTGTCCAGTATTTACAAAATCACTATCCATTTGTATAACGAGACAAAAATTGACGGTACGCTCTTCTTTTTTAGATTCTCAAACACTTCCTCAGGAGTTCCCTGCTCAAGTATCTTACCGTCATCCATAAACAGAACTTTGTCCGATACGTCTCTTGCAAATGCCATCTCATGCGTTACGATGATCATCGTAGTATTCTGATCTGCAAGTCCTTTGATAACTTTCAGTACTTCACCTGTAAGCTCCGGATCAAGCGCCGAAGTCGGCTCGTCAAAGCATAGAATATCCGGACTGAGTGCAAGTGCACGGGCAATCGCCACACGCTGACACTGTCCTCCGGAAAGTTGATGCGGATAGTTATTCATACGCTCTGAAAGTCCCATCTGATCTAAGAGGCGCTTTTGCTTCTGCTTCAATCTCTGCATGTATCTCTTTCTTGCGTGCCTTATAATCAGGCTGACTTTTTTGCAAGTAGTTCCTTCGCCAGCATTACATTCCCAAGTGCTGTATACTGCGGGAACAGATTAAAAGACTGGAATACAAGTCCAAAATGTAATCTTTTCTTACGGATCTCACTTTCCTGTTTTGTTACAGGATTTGCAGCATCAAACAATAATTCATCATTTACACGGATCACACCTTTATCCGGTGTCTCCAGTAAATTCAGACAGCGCAGAAATGTCGACTTTCCACTTCCCGAGGAACCGATCAAGGAAAGTACCTGTCCTCTTTCCAATGAAAAGCTGATATCCTTCAGTACTTCTGTCCGTCCAAATGTTTTATTTATGTGTTCTACTTCAAGTATTGCCATTTATCTCTTCCTCCCAATTTAATTAAAATATTCCAGCTTCTTCTCAAGCTTTCCAAGAAGGACTGTCAGAATACCATTGAAGATCAGATAATAAAAAGCTGTAAAGAACATCGGCCAGATCGCACCTGAGATTCCCTGAGAACCTTTCAGGAACGCCTGTCCTGCCCAGATAATCTCCTGCAGTGCAATGATTCGTGCAAGAGAAGTATCTTTTACAAGTGTGATGATCTCATTTGACATCGGTGGAACAATTCTCTTCACCATCTGAAGCAGCTTAACCTTAAAGAAGATCTGATGCTTTGTCATTCCAAGAACAAGTCCGGCCTCCGTCTGTCCCTGTGGGATACCCTGATTCCTCCGCGGTAAATTACCGAGAAATAGCATGCATAGTTAAAGATAAATGCAACCGAAGCTGCAAGAAATCTTCCGCTTTCACCGCCACCCCAGATTGGGTTTCCTAAGACCAGTCCCGGGAAATAATAAATGATAAGCATCTGGATCATAAGCGGTGTGCCTCGCACGATCCAGACAATGATATTCGTGATATAACTCAACGGTTTAAAAATGTGACATTGATCCAAATGCAATAACCAGTCCCAACGGAATAGCTCCAAGAAGCGTTGCAAAAAACAGCTTCAGCGTCTGTAAAAATCCCACATTCAGTGAGTGAATAACGATTGGAAATTGTTCCATAATAAGTTCCATTTTATTAAAGCTCCATCCTAAATTTATTTTTCAATCAATGCAGCCTGCACCTTGTAAGTCTCAGCACATTTCTTCATTGATCCATCTTCCATACTCTTCTTAAAATAGTCGTTCAGAGCTGCTGCAAGGTCAGATCCTTTACGGAATCCAACACCATACTCCTCATTGTTCAGACTTATTGTGTAAGTAAGATCTGCATAACCTGTTCCTTCTCCGATCATAGCTGCTGCCATCAAAGCATCAATTGCAGCTGCATCTGAATTTCCTGAAGCAACTTCCATCAGTGCATCTGCCTGTGATGAAACGGCTGTATACTGAGCACCGATTCTTTCAACCTGCTCTTCTCCTGCACTTCCTGCTTCTACTGCAAAAGTTAAATCTTTCACACTTTCCTCATCCTGATACTTATCTGCTTTGTCAGCCGGTACAACTACAACCTGCGCGTTATTCATATAAGCATCTGTGCATTCCATAGAGCTTTCCACTTCATCTGTCAGTGTCATACCATTCCATACGCAGTCGATTGACTTTCCATCAAGCTCAAGCTCTTTATTATCCCAGTCAATCTCTACAAATTCTGCCTCAACTCCGATACTTTCTGCAAATGCTTTCGCCATGTCTGCATCAAATCCGACCCACTCACCATTATCATCTTTATAATCCATTGGTTCAAAGTCAGTAACACCGACCACGAGTGTCCCTTTGTCTTTCACATATTCAAGATCACTCCCTGTTGATTCCGCTTTCTTATTCGCATTAGAAGAGTCTGAACCACATCCTGCTAACATAGAAACTGCAAGTCCTGCACATAATAACACACTTAATACTTTTCTTTTTCATAATAACACCCTCCATCATTGAGTTTGGCTTTTATTCTCTACCAATGAGTCACTGTACTACGGTAAAGTTACTGTTGTATTCTACCATAGCATACAATATATGTCAAACCCCAAAACAGTAACCAAAAGGTACGGAACAATGCAGGTTACTGTTCACTCCTGTGTCAATCACTCCGCTGATTGACACGGAGGATGCGCGTTTTTGACTTGAATGCATCTCGCCCCATCGCCAAAGGCGATTTAAAATGGCGAGATGCGTTGCTGGTCGCACATCGTGTGAACAGTAAACAATGCAGCTGCTCATAGATTCTGTGAACAGCTGCACAAAAAGTCTGTATTATGTATGATTTCTTCTATGTTTCCTCTTCCACTTCTCCAAAAGTACTTCATTTGGCTCAATCTGAAGATTCTGCTTCACTTCGTCCATTTCGCTTCTCATCTGTGCATTCACTTCCTGATATTCACTGTGCTTTGTAAGCAGAATATGAAATTCTTCCAGCGACATATACTTATAAGACGCATACAGATATGGTTTTAGTAATTCCTTATCTTCGCAGATCTGGTAGGCTCTGTCATACATTTTGGCCGCTTCCTGATAAAGGAACAATCGTCCATATGCCGCTCCAAGACATGCATAGATCTTTCCATAGAATTTTTCATCTACACTCTCATCTTTTTTCCTGATTCAGGATTTCCTGATAAACGATGATCGCTTCTTCAATCTCACCGCTTTCAAGAAGATTATCGCCTTTATACTTCTTACGCTCTACATCCTTCTGATTTTTCAGATGTTCCAAAACATTCTGGATACGGATCATCTCAGATTCTTTATAGATCTTTGAAGCTTTCAAGATTGTAAGAACAAAGTTCTCGACAGATCCACGCATACGCATCAAATCTCGAAGCTGCTCTGCCAGTTCTTTCATCCCGATCTCTTCTTCCAACCAGGTGCAAAGCGGTTCATTCATGATCGTATAATCGATCAGATATAAATTATTACACAGATAGTAACACAATTCTTCTATTGTAAAGATCCTGCAGTGGATCCTGGAAATCTCATAAGGATGTGCTGCGTGTCTGTCATGACAAAGAATTAAATTTCCCATCATTACCTCCTAAATGTATCACCTTTTCCTCACGGAAATCCGTCGGCAGGAAGAAATCTCCAAATCCGACATCACGTACTGTAATCTTGCAGGTTTTTTCATCCAGAAACATCGTTTCTATCTGAAGTCTTATCGAATACTCTGCTCTCTTCGGAAGTCTCTCCAAAGAGATTTTTTCTGTCTTAACCGTTCCCTGAACCAGTGACTCGATATGAAATTCTATATCATCACCCTCTTCAAGGATCACTTCCCACTGATTATTCGACTCATACCAGTGTGCACCCCAGGAAACAAGCGGATACCACATTTCCTGACCATCCACACGCATATTGACTGTAATCTGATCTGTCAGCTTAGTCTCCGATAGATAAACCGGATTCTCTATATGCATATACAATTTTCTGTATGCAGTATAGCAAGCTCCTTTGCTGTACAGATTATTTCCGATAAATGCTCTTCTTCCATTGCAAAGCACCCGCAATGACTTCGGATACCAGTTATTTTCGAACCCTTCTCCTGTCAGGAATACAGAAGAAACAATCCTCTTATCAAACACGCTCTGTATAAATTTACAGAACATCGCATCGGCTTCTTTTGCTTTGTCCTCGTTCAAAACCGGATAAACAAGTGCCAGTTCTTTCATATGTGCATTTGCAACTTCATCAACCGTAACAAATGTAGTCTTTCCACCACCAAGTCCCGGCTTCAGTCTGCGCAGCATATATGCTTTGATCTCATTACGGTCACAGCAGAACAATGCTGCATCATACTGCCACAGTTCTTTCGGCTGATAGAAGAGATAATTACAAAAACTCTCTTTATAATCCTGAATAAAGATATGTCTTTTATCAATATTCATGCGAACTGCGATCCTTCGAAGCATCTGTGCCAGTTCTTCTGTAAGAACCGGTACACTGAACACAATTCCATCAATTTTAGGAAATGACTGTAAAGACATCTGGATAAACTGTGAAAGCAGCCATACTGCATCATATGTCTCATCACCAAATTCAATTTTCTCATTTGCAAGACTTCTCGAAAGCAGACGGGCAACGGTAAATCCTTCTTTCAGTGTTGCAAGACGTTTTGCCTCTTTTCCATATGCCCATGTGTCTCTTAGTTTTCCAATAATCAAAGGAATCTGAAAATTATCTGAGTCAACTTCCAGTGTCTGAGGTTCCATCTCTTTATCATCATAAAAACTGATGTGGCATGTCTGTTCATTTATCTCATATCCAATTATGCTTCCCTGTCCCATGAAAAGATTTCCTCCTTAATACTGTATGAACATATGTGATGCAACCGCATCTTCCAGTGCATACTGCTTCATCTTCTTCTCTCGTTCTTCCGGATCTTCTTCCAGAATAATGTCATTGAGCCTTCCATATCTGCCCGGTTCACCTTTTTCAACCGTATGCTGGCAGATCTCTTTTCTCACTTCTGTAAGAATTTCCGTCAATTGTTTCTTTAAAATAATAGATCAGTCGTTCATGCGAGAACAATACAAACTTCTTCACATACAAATTTTCATACATTGGTGTCAGAAGTTCTGTTGCATAATCAGAATCTCCGTTTCCACCTTTCTGCAACTGATAATACAACATAACACGGCTATCCTTCTGGCCCTTGTATTCTACCAGTGTCTTATCCCACAACTGAATTCAATCAGCCACTCCTTATCATACTTAAGGAAAAATGGGAAATAAATCTGTTTGCCACAAAGTTCCTGCATAAACTTTTTCAGCGTCTTCTTAAGGCTTGTTTCATACTCTTGATCCGAATAATATTTCAAAACAGCAATCATACAAATATCGATTGTTGCCTCACCCTTCTCTGCTTCCCTGCAGATAATATCAATTATAGATTTCTCTATCTTACGTGCTTCTACAACATATTCTCTGGAGACATATGCCAGATAAGCCTGCTGGAGCCGGAAGTATGCACCTTCATCATAATAAGCTTCAAATACTTTTGTCTCCTGGAATAATTCCTCTGAAAAGAAAGCATCTGTGTAATGATCCGTTCTGCCAGTTTGTGTGTATGGACTTCATACTCTCTGGCAACTTTCCACAATTCCTTCATCTCCTGTGTTGCTCCACAGTAGAAGTTTGCCAAATACGTAAGAATCACTTTATCATACTGTTTTTCTTAAATAAATCATAACAAACATAGGTCAGGAAATCATCATTCTCATAATTTGTCTCACGAATCATCTTGCTGCACAGTACCTGGATCTCATCCTCCGGGAAATTTTCCAGACCCTTTTCCTTTACGATTTCCAGTTTCAGCTCTTCCTCTTCTTCAAACGCTTTGCTTCGGTTCAGGCTATTTGCATATTTTCTGCAGATATCCATATATCTAAGTTCATAAAACAAACGTTTACTCTCATATGGGATAGAATCTGTATAATGTCTTCCATCTTTTGCTTCCCATACAATGCGATCCGTCTTTGCATACAGAAATACTCTGGTTCCATTCTCTGTATATGCTGCCTTCTGTGTAATTGTTCCATCAGCTGCGATTACATGAATAAATTTCATATTCGGAACCTTTGTTGTAATCCAATATGCGTGACACACATCATAAAGAGCGCGGATTCTGTCCTGACTCATGTCTGTCTCTACAAGGAATCGCTTATAAATGATCCGCAGATCTTCATCTATATTTCTCTTCTCCAGCTGATTCCATGTGAATTCTTCCATCTCATCCCTGTAGTGCGCATAAATCTCGCTTGTCTCATCTTCATAAGTAATCAGATTTGCATACAAAAATGCGCATTTCTTATAATCCAGAGAATTTCCATGCATAAAATACAAATATACCGAACGAGGAAGCTGCTTATGAAATTCTTCCGGTCTCGCAGCCGCCATATAATATTCGTAAAGCTGCGCGATCTTCAACTCTGCGTCTACCGCTTTCTCATACCAATGGAAATAGATGTGTTCTGTTCTGCTGCCTTTTATAAGCAATGTACAGATAGAAGTCAATATCATTGCTTCATCATACATCTCATAACACTTCACAAGTACATTATACAGATGTTTATCAAAATTCTTCATCTGACTTGCCAGGTTTGCTGTATATAATGCAAGTTCCTTCGTCATCAGTTTATATTTCACGCCAAAAAGCAGAACCTGTACTTCAAACTGTCCGAGTTTTTTAAGAGATGAGCTCTTCTCTTTAAAACAACGGAATGCCTGAAGATAGAACCATAAGCTGTGAGACTTATACTCCATAAACTGCTTCTCAAGCACATTCAATCTTTCACTGTAGATTTTATATTCCGAATCAACCTCAATCAGCATACAAAGAATCCGCCAGCTGTCCGGATGCTTCATAAAAAGAACGTGAAAGTTCTTCTGCGACCCTTCTCTGCCCAATCGAATCATTACTCAGCTTTGTCGTCAGATAAAGGTAATAGGAACTCAATTCAACATCCTTACCGATTGCAAAACGATTGTAGTTATAAGATTCTAAAAGCCATTTTGCCTCATCCATCCGATTACCCAAAAATGCAGATATGTGCCTGGGCAAGAAGGTAAAATTCATTACGTTCATCTACCTCGCGAAGATGTGAAATTTTCTTTATAGAAGCCTCTGTCCAATCTTCCAGTGACATCTTGTCACCTTCATATTTCAGATAATCTTTCAGAATTCCATTAAATTCTTTTTCATTTGCACGATGTTCCTCATCTCTGCAAATATCCTTTTCCACTACGACCTCATAACTCAATGTTTCATATGGAGTTTCCAGAATGATTCTTCCAAAGTTACTTCCTCTGTGAAGCTTGTCCATAGAAATACCATATTCCAGACGATAGGCATTACCTATAAATTCGTCTGTCGTCAGATGTCTGTGCTCAACAGAAAGGAAATCGCCTTCTGTTCTTACATCAATCTCCAGATATCCCCAGGTATTTTTTCTTCACAGTAAAAGTCTCTTTTCTGTCTTCTACAAGAGAAATAAAAGCACGGCTTTCTTCTTCCAATGTAAGAAAAAAATCTTCTCTTTCTGCTTGCACCCTACCAGGGAATTCTTCAAGGGCGTGCTGATCCAGTTCCCATTTACGCATATTATTATAAAGCGCCTTGATCCTCGTATCTTCATATTTGAGAATCTCAAAGAAATCTCTGGACCGGAATAACTTCACTGCCTCAGCTGCATCACGATATGTAAGCTTCTTAAAATCTTCCAGGCTCTGAACCTTTCCGTATCGAGTCATAACAAATGGTTTCTCAATAATTGCAGTAAATGCAATATCATACTCTCCACCATTACATACAATCGTAAATTTCCCATGTTCAACATGTCCCGGCACAAGTCCTCTTCCATCGTATGTATAATAAATATTTACCGGATTTCCATCAAAACCCTGCTCTGCGCACTGTACACGATAGGAAGAAGGATATACAAGTCCACGTATTGTCCCTTCCCCTTCATTCTGCAGAGAAAAGCTTCCCTCATATTTTTTCTCCTTCTCCGACACGCATCGTAATGTGAGTCTCAGGAAAAATAATTTCCGGCTGCGGGATGTGAAAATCCCCCTTTGCAAAACGTTTGATCTTATTCTTCAAATCCGTCACCTACTCAAATTTTTAATCATCCATAAGTTTGCTTCTGGCAACTGCCAAAAACGCTACTATAAATTATATCATTAGTATACATGATCTTGCAATGGGGGATTGTATAAAGTTTTACATCCATTTTTTCATTAAAATTCCTCCTTTATTTCTCTTGAAAAATGGATACATTTTTACCGGCAACTTTCCATCATTGGATACAAGTAAGTAAAACCGAGACAAATCAAACAGAACGTGCTATAATAAAATTCATCTGAATGTTATTTCTACAAAGGAGGACTTCATTATGAAATTAGTAATTACTATGAGTCGTCGTTTCGGTACCGGAGCCAGCATTATTGCTGAAGAGCTTTCGAAACGACTTGATATTCCGGTCTATGACAAGGCCTATATAGAAGAAAAGCTCTCTGATCACAAATATGAAAGTGAAGCTGAAGCAATCCGGAAACTGGCTGAAAACCCTTGCATTATTCTCGGACGATGCGCCTCAGATATTCTGAAAGACCGGATGAATGTATTAAACATCTATGTGAGTGCTGCCAAAGAGGACCGCATTCAGAGAATCATGAAAAAAGAAAAATCTTGATCATGATGCCGCAAAAGAAAAAGGTGGAGCATACGGATGAAGAGCGTGCTGCTTATTATTGAACACACCGGCAAGACCTGGGGAGATGTGAATGATTATCACATGATTCTTGACACTTCCGAGCTTGGTGTTGAAAACTGTGCTGATATCTTAATGCATTATTTTGAAAAACTGGAATACATTTAATTTTTCGTGAAAGCACGGACTTTGGCTCGTTGCTCGTGTAAATATAACAGGGACAAAAACTTGTTGGTCTTCACAAAGTTTTTGTCCCTGTTTTTTTAATTCTGGCTGTCTGAAGTATCTGATGTATCTGACGTTTTAATTGTTACACCCTGTTTTTCAAAACTGATCTTCTTCCATACTTTTTTCTCTTCTTTGATTTTTGTATCCTTTTTTCCACTGCTCCAGAAGTGAATCATACTGTTCCTGTTTTCTCTCACTTACAATACTTTCTTTTTTACTGTCTGTTGCCTCTCTGTCCAAAAGACTTGTAAGCTTTGCAATATGAATTCCATTCTCTGTCTCTATAATATCTGTAACATCGCCTTCATTTGTAATGCATCTGCTGCTGCGATCAGATCCTTATCCGGGCTTGTACTTTCAGAATCAAATGTAGCTGTCTGGGCTGTAAGTCCTGCTGCTGATGCAACAGTCTCCATATCTTCTCCACCCTTTAACCGATCATCAAATGCCTGTGCGGTCGTCTTCAAAGCTTCTTTCTCATCATCTGATAATGTCTGGGATTCTCCTGAATCATCTGTTGTTGTATATGAGAATAAGAGATATTGCATACTCTTCTGTGCTGCATCTTCATCTGATACATTCTCATCCACACCAGCTTCCATTGCCGTTTCCATCTTATTCGAAATTGTCATCAGCTCGAGAACTTTAGCCACTTCCTCCTCATCTCCTGATACCACTTTCTTCACATCATCCGAATTATCTTCACTGAATTTTGCTGCCGCATCTTTAATCGCCTGCTGCTCTTCCTCTGTCAGTGCAACATCATAGTCAGATACATGCTGTGAAACAAGATACATATTCTCCAGATTCTCAAGAATACTCTTCTTTGTCTGCTCCTCATATGTCTGATCGTCTGATGCTTCCTTTGCCCACATCTCTTCTGCTGTTGTTCCCATCATACTCGCATAGTAGGTTTCATACTGAGCCTGCTGCAATCTTGCGTAAAAATTCGCGACTCCAAGTGTAATCTTCTCATCACCGACTGTTGCAACTGTCTCATCTGTATTTATTGTTCCGCATCCTGTCAAAGATGTTGCTGTCAATGTGCCTGCCACTGCAAGCATTGCCAGCCTTTTGCCAAACGTGCCATCTAGTAAATCCTCCTCTTTTTACGTATTTACTTACGCAGCCATACTACCGCTCATTATATCGTGTTTTTTGTTCTATCACAACCCCAAACACAGAATCTCCTCAACTTCCCTGATCTAATCGAAGTTCGCGAATACTCTCTATAATTTCTCTTAGCATCTGCAGAACATTTTCCCCTTTCTCTTTTCCGCTTCTCCCTTTCTTTTGATAAAGGAAATACGGGACTGCTTCTGCTTTGAAAGTCATATTATTTCCATATTTCTTTAAAAGTGCCGGAATTTTTGCCGGATCCAGATTTGCTTTTTCATATAAGATAAATTTGTAGTCTTTTCCCTTTTGTTCTATCGCTGTAATATATGCAGAATGCGCAAGACTTTTAAGTGCTGCAATATGAAGAAGCTGCTGTACTTTTTTCGGAAGATCTCCAAAACGATCAATCAGTTCTTCTGTCATATCATCCATCTCTTCTTCTGTTTCAATTGTGGCAATTCTCTTATAAATATCCAATTTTTGATACTCATTTTTAATGTAAGATTCCGGAATAAATGCATCTATATCAAGATCAATCGTTGTAGCGTAGTCTGCTTCTTCTTTTTCACCTTTCAACTGACTGACAGCCTCATTAAGCATCTTGCAGTACAAGTCATATCCAACTGCTGCCATATGGCCACTTTGCGACTCTCCCAGAAGATTTCCAGCTCCACGGATTTCAAGATCACGCATGGCAATTTTGAATCCCGATCCAAGATCTGTAAACTCGCGGATTGCCGCCAGACGCTTCTCTGCAACTTCTTTAAGCATCTTATCCCTCTGATACAGCAGAAATGCATATGCCATTCGATTGGATCTCCCAACTCTTCCTCGCAGCTGATATAACTGTGACAGTCCAAATCGATCTGCATCCTGTATGATCATCGTATTAGCATTCGCAATGTCCAGTCCTGTTTCAATAATTGTTGTTGATACAAGCACATCAATATCACCATTGATAAAATCATACATAATATCTTCCAACTGATGTTCATTCATCTGTCCATGTGCGTAAGATACCCTTGCATCCGGCACCAGTTTCTGCACACGAAGTGCTAGATCTGCAATATTTTCTACTCTGTTATAAACATAATAGACCTGTCCACCTCTGGCAAGTTCACGCTCAATAGCCTCACGAACCATCTCATCATTGTATTCCATTACATACGTCTGTATTGGCATACGATCCATCGGTGCTTCCTCAAGCACACTCATATCGCGAATTCCGATCAAACTCATATGAAGTGTTCTTGGGATTGGCGTTGCTGTCAGCGTCAACACATCTATATTTTCTCTTAATTTTTTAATTTTTTCCTTATGCGTCACACCAAAACGTTGTTCTTCATCTATGATCAGAAGTCCTAAATCTTTATATCCAACATCCTTTGAAAGCACTCTGTGTGTTCCGATCACGATATCAACCAGACCTTTTTTCAAATCCTCTACTGTTTTTTTCTGCTGCGCCTGCGTCCGAAAACGGCTCATCAAGTCAACACGCACCGGAAAATCTTTAAACCTTTGAATAAATGTATTATAGTGTTGCTGCGCAAGAATCGTTGTAGGTACAAGATAAACAACCTGTTTCCCTTCCTGCACTGCCTTAAAAGCTGCTCTTATCGCAATTTCAGTCTTACCATATCCTACATCTCCGCAGATCAGACGATCCATGATCTTCGTACTTTCCATATCTTTCTTTGTATCTTCAATTGCACGAAGCTGGTCCTCTGTCTCTTCAAATGGAAACATCTCCTCAAACTCTCTCTGCCAGACCGTATCCGGTCCATAAACATAGCCTTCTGTCTGCTGGCGCGTTGCGTAGAGTTTTACAAGATCTTTTGCGATTAACTGAACCGCTTTTTTTACCTGTCCTTTTGTTTTTTCCACTGAGGTGTACCAAGCTTATTCAATTTCGGTGGCTTTGCATCTGCTCCTGCGTATTTCTGGATCAGATCCATCTGTGTTACCGGTATATATAGAATTCCTCCGTCCGCATAGGAAATTTTCATATAATCCCGAGTAACAGCATCTACTTCGACTTTCTCAATCCCCTGATAAATTCCAAGTCCGTGATTCTCATGTACCACATAGTCTCCCGGTTTAAGTTCGGCAAATTCCTGGATTTTTTTCTCCTTCATAAGTTTTTCTTTTCTTTTTTTTCTTTTTTCTTACCAAAAATATCAGATTCCGAGATGACCGTAAACTTTAACATTGGATACTCGTATCCCTCTGAAATATAACCACAGGTTACCATAATCTCTCCCGGATTCACCTGTCGTTCCATCTCTTCACTGTAAAAACTGCTCAGATCATAATCTCTCAGATCTTCTGCAAGACGTTTTGCTCTTGTTCTTGAGCCCGAAACAAGAATCACGCGATACCCTGTTCTTTTCAGTTTCTTCAGATCTCGTGTCAGGAGCTCAAAACTGCTATTATACGGATTGACAGTTTTAACCTGCAGACTGTAGACAGACCTTACTTTAAACATTCCACATTTTGATTCCAACATGGTAAATGCAATTCCATAATACTTGTTCATCTTTCCAATCGTATGATCTGTCTGTTCTACCTGAATCGGAATCTCATCTGCCTCGATACCTGCTTCTTCTCTGCTCTCCAAGCTGTGAAAGTACTCTTTTTCTACGATTTCTGCAGATTCTTGAAGACGTACCGGTTCATCCAAAAACAAGATTGTCTCCTTTACCGGAAAATATGCCAAAAAAGCTTTCCGTTTCCATCTGCTTCCAGTTCTCAGTTGCCGGATAGATTTCTATTTCCTGTAAATTCTCTGTCGACCTCTGACTTTCCACATCAAAACTTCTAATAGAATCAACTTCGTCTCCCCATAATTCAATTCGAACCGGATTCTCCTCTGTCAGTGGAAATACATCCAGAATCCCACCTCTGACTGCAAATTGTCCCGGACTTTCAACCTGGTTTTCCCTTTCATATCCTAATATCGAAAGGTTTTCCTGTAATTTCTGAAAATCCAGCGCCTCTTCTGCATGAATCTTAATCCTGTTCCCGCATAGTTCTTCTTTCGATGGAAGCCCATCCAGAAATGCGTCCATTGTTGTAACTACAGTAATTGCTTCCCGTCCTTTCTTCTCTACAATCGCACGCAATACTTCCATACGTTTCCCTGTCAAAATGCACCCGTAATATCTGCATGATAAAACAAAAGATCTCTTGCCGGATAAAACCATACATTTTCCTCCAGTACACGCCATTCTTCATAAGCCTGTTTTGCTTTTTTCTTCACTGGAAAAAACGATGACTCTGTACTCAAAGCCATCGCTCAGTGCTTTCGCAAGATGTATCTTCTGTGAATTCACACATCCTGCGATTTGCAGGAAACCCGTTTTCTTTCTTCTCGAACTGACAATCTCCTGATAATCAGCCAGTTCTTTTAATGGTTCTAAAAAAAAGCCTGCATCTCTACTCGTCCTTCTTTTTTACGATTATATTCGTTCATCGCTTCGCTCATCTGGTCACTCACGATCAGTTCCACCGCTTTTACCGCATTATCATAACCTTCGCTCATCAGTTCCTGTTCCACCTTAGAAAAATGTCCTAAAACATAATCTGCAAGATCATACTTCGGTGGTTTTTCTCCAACTCCTACTTTTATTCTAGGAAAAACCTGTCCGCCAAGATGTGCAATAATATTTTTATTCCATTATGCCCACCTGCACTGCCTTTTGCACGAATTCTTAATTGTCCTACCCCAAGACTGATATCATCATAAATCACGATCAGTTCCTTCTCAGGATCCACTTTATAATAGTCAATCACACTTCGGATGCTCTCGCCACTAAGATTCATATAAGTCTGCGGTTTTACCAAAATCACCTTCTGTCCTGCAATCATACCCTTTCCGATCAAAGCACGATGCTTCTCCATAGTTACATCTATATTATATCTCTCAGAAAGTCGATCTATAACATCAAATCCGACATTGTGTCTTGTTCCTTCGTATTCTTTCGTCGGATTACCTAATCCTGCTATAATATACATCTTCTTCTTCCTTTCCTAAATGTGTTCTCCATCCTCTTCTTCCCACTGTAAGCAACAATGACTTATTTTCATAGGTTTTCCTCTTGCAAACAGCAATCTTTATTTTACCGCATGTGTGAATATTTGTCATGCATAATTGCTCTGTAAATTCATAAATTGTATAAAAAGGGGATACTCATGAAATCAAAAACTAAAATCATTGTCCTTCATATGAAAGAGATCATCTATACTATTATTTTGCTGCTCTTGGCATTCTTTTGATTCTTCTTCTGATTCTTATGTTCCATCCAAAAGAACCGTCTCCTGAATCCGATCCTCAATGTTGCATTGCTGAAACTAACACTTCTTCATAAACACTCAAAAAATGCCACTTGCCGGGTTTGTACAGCAAAAAAGCCACAGTCCATCCTATCTGTGGCTTTTTGATCGCTTTTTCACAATCACTGCTATTTTAATTCTGCTTATCCTTCTACGATCAGATAAGTACCATCCGGCAGTGCAAACACTTCAGAAGCCTCTTCCAATTCTTCCTCTGACATCCGTCTACATCCATGCCATTCTCTTCAAAGTATTCTCTTACTTCAGCCAGAGATTCTACAACAACTGCCATACAGTCCTCCAGAAAAGCTTCTGCCTCCAAAAAGTCTTCAGACACTCTTCATTGTACTCTCCCATTACTTCTCCTCCTGTTTCTTAACAATCTTTCGTATCTCTTCCGCTGAATCAACAATACATTCAGCTCCGTCCTCTAAAAGAGCTTCTCTTCCACGGAATCCCCAGGACACAAGAATTGTCTGCATCCTTGCCGCGTGCCCTGTTGCAAGATCCACTTCTGAATCTCCGATGTATGCTGCTTCTTCCGGCAAAACCCCAAATGAACTGGCAATCGTCAACGCGGCCGTCGGATCCGGTTTCTTAGGAACTCCATCCTTCTGCCCCTGTATATGGTCAAAAAAGTTCTTTTCCAAATACTTCTTCAACCACATGAACGGCCTGTCTGTCTGGCTTATTTGATAAAACTGCAAGTTTGATACCACTCTCTTTCAACTGCTGCAACATCTTTGGAATTCCTTCGTACGGAGCAACCTTGTACATACAATTTGCATCAAATATCCTGGCATACGCTTCCACCGCCTCTTCAAGATGACACAGTTGTGTATCCCCGCCTGCCTTTAATGTCCGTTCAAGCAGAACCTTCGCCCCATCTCCAACGAACTGCCGGCACTGTTCCTTTGTGATCTGTGGCATTCCAATCTCTTTCATCGTCTCATTGACTGAATATTCCAGTGAATCCAATGTGTTTGTCAACGTTCCATCCAGATCAAAAATACAAGCCTTTTTATCATAGCTGCCTCCATACTTTATCATTGGTTACATTACACCATAACCATATCTGCTCTTTTCTGTTACTTTCTGTAACATTTTCTTCCCATTTATCATAGTATGAAGTCATAAAAATTTCAATACTTTCTCTCTATTTTCCAAGAAGATATTGTCTCATTGTTTTTAAAGCATTTTTCTCTAAACGGCTCACCTGTGCCTGCGAAATTCCAATCTGTTCCGAAACTTCCATCTGCGTCTTTCCTTCAAAAAATCGTAAACGGATCAGCCGTCTCTCTTTTCATTCAGCCGTTCCATCGCAGCTTCTAAAGACAACTCTTCCACCCAGTTTTCTTCTCTGTTCTTCTTATCACTGACCTGATCCATCACATACAGTGCATCGCCACCATCATTATACACCGGTTCCTGAAGACTCATTGGTGTCTGTACTGCATCCAGTGCATAAACTACTTCTTCTTTGAAAGTCCAATCTCTTCTGCGATTTCCTGAATGCTGGGTTCTTTCATATTTTTTTTCGAATATAACCTTCTCTTGTATAAATTACTTTATAAGCTATATCACGCAATGAGCGGCTCACGCGAAGGGAACTGTTATCTCGCAGATACCGGCGGATTTCTCCTATGATCATAGGAACCGCATAAGTAGAAAACTTCACCTGGCGATCTGGATCAAAGTTATCTACGGCCTTTACAAGCCCCACACATCCAATCTGAAACAGATCATCTGCATTTTCATTACTGCTGTCAAACCGTTTCATCACACTAAGCACCAGCCGAAGATTTCCTTTGATGTATTCTTCCCGCGCCAACTTGTCCCCCTGACGAATCTTGCGAAAAAGCTCCTCCTTCTCCTTTTCCCTGAGAAGTGGGAGCTTTGATGTATTCACTCCACACAGTTCTACCTTATTCACAACCATTGTAAGAAACCTCCTAAGTTTTTTTTTTCTACTTAGAATCATTCTCACTCTTTGAATAAGATATTCCATGAAGTGCTGAATTTTATAAAGTTTTAGTCCTTGACAATCAAATATCCCATTTATCCGACAAATTATTAATCTGCGACTCGAATTTTGCTTTGTCTTTATTCGCGAGACCTTCGTTCTTGTAAATAACATCAAGTAAACGCCTTCCTGCTGCAACAAGACGCTCAAACGCCGCATCTGCTTTACGCTGTGCCGGTTTTTTCGCCTTCACCGGAATCTTTACACCTTCACTTAAGATCTCATTTGTCAAGAGGTCTGCTTCACTACACGGAAACGGTGCATAAGCCTGATATCCAAACTTTTCTTCCACCGTCTTTGCAAACTCTTATCTTCACCATGCACAACAAAGACGCGTTGTGGAGCCTCTTTAAATGCTCCCAGCCATTTTAAGAGTCCATTCATATCCGCATGACCACTAATTCCATGAAGGCTCTCAATTCTTGCCTTAACTTCAATCGGCTCACCGAACAGCTTCACATTCTTTTCGCCCTCGATCAGTCTGCGTCCTAAAGTGCCCATTGCCTGATACCCAACAAAAGAATCGTACACTCTTCTCTCCACAAATTATGCTTCAGATGGTGACGGATACGACCAGCATCGCACATTCCGGAAGCTGAGATGATCACCTTTGGTTTCTCGATAAAATTGATCATCTTAGAATCATCACTTGTTGTTGCAGTCTTAAGTCCATCAAATATAAGTGGATTAATCCCTGCATTAACAAGTGCAAGTGCATCCTCATCAAAACACTCTCTCATATTTTTTTGTAAATATCTTCGTTGCCTCAATTGCAAGCGGACTGTCCAGATATACTTCGAAATTCTGATATTCTTTTAATAATTCCTTTTCTTTGATCTCACGTATAAAATAAAGGAGTTCCTGAGTTCTGCCCACAGCAAAGGAAGGAATAACAACATTTCCCCCCTTTTATCAAATGTCTCTTTCAGGATTCTTGTAAAATCTCCCAGATAATCCGGTTTTTCCTGCGTATGCAGCCGGTTGCCATACGTAGACTCCATCACAATATAGTCCGCACTCTCTGTATAAGCCGGGTCTTTAATAATCGGCTGATCCAGATTTCCAATATCTCCGGAAAATACAATCTTCTTTGTCACTCCGTCTTCTGTTGCCCAGACTTCAATACTTGCTGATCCAAGCAGATGTCCTACATCTGTAAACCGGATCTGGATCCCCTCACAGATTGTAATGCGCTCCCCATACTGACAAGGCACAAGCAATTCAATCGCATTAAGTGCATCCTGCATCTCATAAACCGGTTCATACTCCGGCTTTCCTGCTCTCCTGCCTTTTCGATTTCTCCACTCTGCCTCAAATTCCTGAATATGCGCACTGTCACGAAGCATGATATCACACAAATCCGCTGTAGCATAGGTAGTGAAAATCTGCCCTTTAAACCCATCCTTTACAAGCTTTGGCAACATTCCGGAATGATCAATATGTGCATGTGTGAGGAATACATAATCCACTTCTGTTGCACTGATCGGAAGTCCCGGATTCTCATACAGATCCGGTCCCTGTTCCATACCGCAGTCAACCAAAACATTCTTTCCTGCTACTTGCAGAAAATGACAGCTTCCCCGTAACCTCATGGGCTGCACCTACAAATGTTAATTTCATACATCCTCAACCCTTTCTGTCCTGTATCTTTTCTTTTTTAAGCTTCAGATACTTTTTCTTTTATTTTAACACCATACGGGAAATTGTACATCTTTCTTTTTTATTAAATTTTTGTAACTGTTATTCATACCGGACCATTTCCATCCGAAGTCTGTGCATAATTTTCTTTTCCAGTCTGGATATATAGGACTGGGAGATTCCAAGTTGATCCGCAACCTCCTTCTGCGTCATTTCTTTTCTTCCTCCGGATGATCCAGTCCAAACCTCATACGAACGATTAATTTCTCTCTTCCTGACAGTTTATTCAAGGCACGAAACAGAATCTTTCTTTCTGCCTCATCCTCCAGATCCCGATAAATTGTATCTTCTTCTGTCCCAAAGAATATCAGATAGAAGCAGTTCATTTCCATCCCAATCTACATTTAAAGGTTCGTCAATGGAAACTTCCATCTTCGTCTTACTGTTTCGTCTCAAATACATCAAAATCTCATTCTCAATACAACGTGAAGCATATGTTGCCAGTTTAATTTTCTTTGATGGATTAAATGTATTGATTGCTTTGATCAGGCCGATGGTACCAATAGAAATCAAATCTTCTACACCTACTCCTGTATTATCAAACTTCTTTGCTATATAAACAACCAGACGCAAATTATGTTCAATCAGTATCTTTCTCGCCTTTTCATCTCGATCTGTTCCAAGCCACCTTACCACCTCACGTTCTTTTTTCATTTTCCAATGGTGGAGGAAGAACCTCACTGCCTCCTATGTAATGAATTTCCTGTTGGCCACCAAATAAAACCGTCCTGACATTTGGTACAATCCTTAATTTAAATTTCTCCGGCACAGCCACTTTAACCATCATATAAATTCCTCCTCGGTTTCTTTCTTACATCTTCTGTTGCGGCACAGTTTTTCATTCACAGCATCTGCACCTTACAGTTCAATATCAATTGATAATCTTCCTTCCCACTGATCGGTGATTCGCTCACACCGATCAACGGAGATTCTATCCATTCTTTTTCATTTATTTCCACACACATTTTCCTGATCCGGAAAATTTTCATAATGCCACTACCATGAACACTCCGATATGGAATATACCTGAATTCCATTGCTTCTTTCATTACCTGATGATAAAAATTACAATCCAGTACATGCACCCCTTCACCACTGAGTGGATCTGTCAGGCAGTTTCCCGTATCCCTCAATGCATGAACCTTATAACTATCTGCTTCTGTAAATAAAATCACTTCACAGCACCGTTCCTGCTCTATCTTAAGAACTTTCAAGAACTTCCAGGCCATCAGAATCCCCTGTGAGCTAAGCACCGCAATCCCATAAAACAGACTGATATAATGCAGATAAGGACGAAACATCATCAACGTGCCCCCCAGGAACATTCCAAAAAGGTAAAAGCAATCCCATTCCTTTGAGTATCTGGAGCATACATTGTTTCCTATTTTTTTAACCAAAGCATACAAAATGGAATCACCAGATAAAAGGCTATGTTTTTCATCCAGGCGGGAACAGATACAACCACCATCAGACATGTCAACACACTTCCAAGGAATGCTCCGGATAAAACTCCTTTAAAACTATATTTTCCACCCGTAATCCGTTCTGTCACGAAAAGTAACAGGCTATCCATCATGAAATTTTCCAGAAAAAAAAAAAGATCTATGTACAACTCATAGTGCATCTTCCACCTTCCTTTTCATTTCGAGTCATCCTCGATATCATATAGAATTATAAAATTTGCTCTTTGGAAATTTTGTCAGATACTGACAGTAAAACAGAAAGAAAATAGAAGAATTTCTGACATCCTTCGACATAAAAAGAAAAACGGCCTGATACTTCAGACCGTTTCATCATTTTTCAATTCAATTATTTCTTAAAGAAATCCGGAATCTTAATAGACTGCTCTCTTACTCCACCAGTTGTTGATCTTGGCTGCAGTGTTGGCATTGTTCCACCCTGCGGTCTTGCTGTTGATGTCTGAGCTGTTCTTTGTGCTGTATAGTCATAAGATGGTCTTGCATGACTTTCTACACCATTCGGAAGAATAGAACTTGTCTTCTGCTGTCCTTCCAGTCTTGCTTTCAGCTTGGATGCACTTCCGCCTACATTATGTAAGCCTGTAGCAATAACTGTGATTGTACATTCATCAGACTTTGTATCATCATACATAGCACCGAAGATGATACTTGCACTTTCTCCTGCAAGCTCCTGTACATAATCAGCTGCATCAGAAGCATCCATAAGTGTAATGTCTCCAGATACATTAACAATAACATTAGATGCACCTGTGATTGTTGTCTCAAGCAGTGGACTGGCAACAGCCTGCTTAACTGCTTCGAGTGCCTTGTCATCTCCGCGTCCTGCACCGATACCGATATGTGCAATACCTTTATCCTTCATAACTGTCTGGATATCAGCAAAGTCAAGGTTGATAAGAGCCGGCAGATTGATCAGATCTGTGATGCCCTGAACTGCCTGCTGCAGAACCTCGTCAGCCTTTTTCAAAGCTTCCGGCATAGTAGTACGTCTGTCTACAACTTCAAGCAGTTTGTCATTCGGGATAACGATGATTGTATCAACGTTCTCCTTTAATTTATCAATACCATTGATTGCATTCTGCATTCTTGTCTTGGATTCGAAACGGAAAGGCTTTGTGACAACTCTACTGTCAGAGCGCCCTGCTCTTTCGCAATTCTTGCGATAACCGGAGCAGCACCTGTTCCAGTTCCGCCTCCCATACCGCAGGTAACAAATACCATATCTGCACCTTTTAATGCAGCCTGGATCTCCTCAGCGCTTTCTTCTGCTGCTTTCTGTCCAACCTCAGGCTGTGCTCCTGCACCAAGACCTTTGGTAATTTTCTCACCGATCTGCATAAGTGTCGGTGCTTTACACAGCTGTAATGCCTGTTTATCTGTATTCACAGCTATGAATTCTACGCCTGCAATCTGTTCGTCGATCATTCGGTTCACGGCATTGTTACCGCCTCCGCCGACTCCGACAACAATAATTCTTGCAGCCGCTTCAGATTCGTTGGTTTTAATTTCTAACAAGAGTAGTTCCTCCTTTGTCGTCTTATTAATTCTTATATACATCCCTTATTTTAATTGAACGATACAATTCAATAAGTATATAATAAAGTCTTTTCCGTAAATAATCAATAGATTTTTTTTATTATTTTTGGTTTTTTTTCCAACAATTCAGCTTCAAGACTGCGGTGTAAAGTTAATTGATGCTGAATCTGCTTCATAATTCTCAAGATGAAGCACCCCCGCCTGATCCGGATACTGTTCCTTCAGCTTCTCAAGAATCGGTTTGATCTGTGCAATTCTGATCTCATATTCTTTATTCCCAATTAAAACTTCTACTGATCCAAAATATAATACCACACTCTGTTCATTAGCATATACCAGTTTATCCGGTGTAAGTGAATATTTCACCAGATACTTTGAAGCCTCTGCGATCAAAGTGAATGCACTGTCATCTTCCACCGGAATCTTTTTTCCGATCTCTACTTTCGATGCATCGAAAGAAAGTCCTTCCACATAAGGTACTCCTGTAAAAAGTTTTCTTGCTTTCAAAAGTGCTGTCCCCTTCCGGTCAAAATATAAATTTGTATCATTGAAAGAAACATAACCGGATTTTCCTTTCTCTTTCACATGCGCAACAAGCGTCCATGGATTTTCAAATGTCAATTTCATTTCTTCCACAACTGACGGAACTTCTGCATCTGTATAATTATATTTCCAGAATAAATACACCGTATTCATGGAGAGTTTATCTTTCTTGAGCCAGCTGATGATTGAATTCTCTCCGTAATATTCATTTCCCTTCACCTTTATACTGCGTGTCTGAAAGAGTAGAACAAATATTACAAGCAACAGTAATACTACAATAAAGCGGAACATCCCTCTCTTCTTTTTTTCTTCTTTTTTTTCATTGATCAGATTCCTTCCTCTGTTCATGTTTTTCATACCCGGACTCCATCTGTATGAAATACAGGCAACTCTATTGTACCAAACGTGATATGCTAAGGACAAGCCCCATTTCCAAAAGCAGAAAAACAACTGACGTTCCACCATAACTGATAAACGGAAGTGTAATTCCTGTATTCGGTATAGAATTTGTGACGACAGCAATATTCAATATTACCTGAATCATCATATGTGCCATGGCTCCCGCTGCAATCAACGCACCAAAAAGATCCGGTGCGTGTGTTGCAATCACAAAAAATCTCCAGATTAAAATCAGGAACAGTACAATGATAGTCCCCGCACCAACAAGCCCTAATTCTTCACAGACAATAGAAAAAATCATATCATTCTGTGCTTCCGGCAGGAATCCAAGTTTTTGTACACTGTTTCCCAGCCCCCGGCCAAACAGTCCTCCACTTCCAATTGCATAAAGTCCTTGCAATGTCTGATATCCTTTTTCATACTTCTCCGGATTGCGCCAGATTGCAAGTCGCTCCAGCCGATAGCTTTCCAAGGCTAGAAAAATTCCCAGAAATCCAACTCCTGATACAGCCATCCATATAAACTGTGCATATCTTGGACTTGCAACAAAAATCAATGTAACTGCGATTCCGAGGATAATGATTGCTGTACTCAGATTACTTGCTCCTACCAGACCAACAACCGGAAGGATTGAAAGCATCATTCCGGACATTATCCGAAGTTTTGATATTTTTTCACATTTCGGTTGATCAGCCAGGCCAGAAACAAGATCACTGCTACTTTAGCAAATTCTGAAGGCTGAAAGAAAACGGACCCAAAGACAACCATCTTTTGGATCCGTTATATTCTTTTCCGAATGCCATGACAGCAATGGATAAACCGATTGCAGCCAGATATCCTGGCACAGCAAGTGGAATCCATCTGTGATAATCAATTCTCGCGATCCATAGCATTCCTGCCATTCCAAGAACTGTAGCCAGTCCCTGCTTTTTCAGATAATAATAAGAATCATGAAACTTCACCCTGCCGTTATATGCACTTGTACTGGTCAGAAGGATCAGACCAACCAGTACGAGAATCAGCACCGTCACAAGCAGTGTATCATCATACGTGTGCTTCTTTGCAGGACGCTTCAATACAGTTCACCCTTTACAGATTATTTACAAGCTCTTTAAATTTATCTCCACGTTCTTCATAATTCTTAAACATTCCCCAACTTGCACATGCAGGAGAAAGGAGTACTGCATCTCCCGGTTTTGCATTCTCTACACATTTTGCAAATGCTTCCTCAAATGTATCCGCCATCTCAATATCTTCAAATCCATGTGCTCTGGCTGTCTCTGCGATCTTGTCACGTGTCGCACCAAGAAGTACTAATTTTTTTTACTTTTCCATCAAAGGAATCGATCCATTCATCATAAGCAGAATCCTTATCATAACCTCCACCGATCAGAACTGTCGGACGATTCATCGCCTGAATCCCCTTAATTGCTGCATCTGGGTTTGTTCCCTTGGAATCATTGTAATATACAACTCCATTCTTTTCTGCCACATATTCAATACGATGTTCGACTCCCGAACTCTTTCAGCGTTCTGCTGATCACATCTACCGGAACCCCATATGCTGCTGCCATTCCGGCTGCTGCCATCGCATTCTCATGATTGTGCGTTCCAAGAATATTCAATTCATCTACATGGCATACCGGTGTCTTCTCTCCGTTCATTGCAAGAACGATCTGACCGTTTTCCAGATAGATTCCTTCTTCTAATATACGCTGACTGCTGAAATATAGAACCTTTGACTTTACATTTTCTCCAAATGCCCTTGTTACATCATCTTCGTAATTCAGAACACAAGTATCTTTCTCTGTCTGATTCTTCGCAATATTTTCCTTTGCCTCTATGTATGCTTCCATCGTATGATGGCGGTTCAGATGATCCGGGTAATATTCAGGATCGCGCTGACTCTCGGACGGAATGTCTGAATTGTTTCTAGCTGAAAGCTGCTCATCTCAGCAACAATTACAGAATCCTCTCTTGTCTGGAGTGCAATACTCGTATATGGATTACCGATATTTCCTACCACAAAACTGCTCTGCGCATAGTTTTTCATAATTTCTCCAAGCAGAGAAGTGGTCGTTGTCTTTCCGTTTGTTCCAGTAATTGCTAGAACATCACCTTTTCCAAAGACATACGCAAGCTCAATCTCGCCCCAGATTGGAAGTCCTTTCTCACGCATCTCATTCACGATTGGAAGATCTGTCGGAACACCCGGACTCATTACAACAAGAGAAAGTTTATCAAGAAGTTCTTCTTTCCTGTCTCCCTCAAGTGTTCCAAGGACGATTTCCAGTGACTCACTGTCCCCCGCCTTCAATCTTTGCACGTATCTCTTCCGGATTCAGCTTATCGTTACCATCATACAATACGACCTTTGCTTCTTCTTTCAAAAGGAGCTCACACGCTGCCTCTCCACTGATTCCAGAGCCAAACACTAATACATTTTTATCTTTTACAACCATTCTTTTATACCCCCATAAGAGCGATCAGGCAAAGAATTGCCGTCACAATAGAAAATACTGCCACTACCCGTGTCTCTGACCATCCGCAAAGCTCAAAATGATGATGGATCGGTGCCATCTTAAAGAGACGCTTTCCTCCTGTCTTTTTTGAAATATGTTACCTGCAGAATAACTGAAATAACTTCTACAAGATAAATAAATCCGACAATAATGATATACAGCGGCATCTGCATCACATAAGCCGTACCTGCAACAAAACCACCCAGTGCCAGAGAACCTGTATCTCCCATGAACACACTTGCCGGATACACATTAAAAAGAAGGAATCCCATCAATGCACCGACAACTGCGCAAGTGATTGGCTCAATCCCACTTTTCGTTCCAATTGCTACAACCGTGAAAAATGTTGCCACCAGAACAGTTACACTTGATGCAAGACCATCCAGTCCATCCGTAAAGTTTACTCCATTAACTGTACCGATTACTGCAAAGAAAAGAACCGGAATCGCAAGCCATCCAAGATTCAATTCATAACCGCCGGAGAATGGAACGATCATTGTAAGCGGAATCTTCGCTACTTTTACGATGTAAAACGCAAAAATTGCTGTTACTACAATCTGGAGTGCCATCTTCTGCATTGGAAAAAGTCCGTCTGAACGTTTCATGACAACTTTAAGATAATCATCCAGAAATCCAATCAGTCCGAATCCTACTGTAAGGAAAAGTACCGGGATGATCTTTGGATAGTCCTTTCACATAAAACAGGGACGTAATCACGACAGCTGCCAGAATGATAATACCTCCCATTGTCGGTGTTCCTGCCTTCTTCAAATGAGACTGTACACCCTCCACACGCTCCGTCTGACCCATCTTTAACCTTCTCAGGAAAGGAATGACCACCGGTCCAAGCACAAGGCTTATAACAAATGCAATCAATACCGGAATCACTACATGACTGTTCATATATACACCTCTTCATTTCTTTTGTTTTACACAGAGAATCCTTCTTATGTACTTTTCTGTCATCAGATGATGTGAGTGTCAAAAAATAAATTTTGCCACTCACTGATGTAACCGGATTGCTCCATTGCTATGCAATTCCCGCAATCCTCGAACATCAGATTCTCAAAATGCACTTTACAGTATACTCCATTGGTCAGTTTTTTTCAATCCCGAGATACGGAAGTACATTGTCATAGATGCTGCGCAAAACCGGGGCTGCAATCGTTCCTCCGTAATAAATCCCCTGTGGGTTACGGATCACTACAATCCCAAGGACCTGCGGATCTTCCGCCGGTGCAAACCCTATAAATGATGAAATATACTTGTTTGCGCTTCTTGGAAGAGTCTGTGATGTTGCAGTCTTGCCTCCGATCGAATATCCTTCAATGTATCCATTTTTACCAGATCCTTCTTCTACCACACTCTTCAGAAGTATTCTCATCGTCTCCGATGTTTTTTCAGATACAATCCCATTCTTCTTTTTTTTGTATTTCAGCTTTCGTATCTCTGTTCCGTCTTTTTCAAGAACTGCCACTCCAAAATGCGGTGTCACCCGGTATCCCCCATTAACCAGCGAACTTACTGTTGTTGCCATTTGAACCGGTGTTACCTGGAACGACTGTCCAAATGAAATCGTTGCCAATTCCACAAGACCAATATCTTCTACGTTATGCATAATTGTTCCGCTTCACCCGGAAGATCGATATTCGTCAGACTAAGTAATCCAAACTGTTTAAAATAAGCATAAAATTTCTCTGCTCCAAGCCGAAGACCAATATCAATAAATACCGGATTACAGGAATTCTGTATCCCCTGGATAAACGTTTCCTGTCCATGTCCACCAACCTTATGACACCGGATTTTTCTGTCTTCTACAATCCGGTATCCCGGACAGGAAAACGTATCCGACAAAGAAACGACACCTTCTTCAAGACATGCTGATGCTGTAATGATTTTAAACGTTGATCCCGGCTCATATGTATCATTAATACAGCCGTTTCGCCACATCTGATTTAACATCTCCTGAGCCTGTTCATCCGTCTGTTCTGTATTTTCATCCACATCAATCAATTCAAAAGGGGTATTCAGATTAAATTCCGGTGTATTTACCATTGCAAATATCTCTCCATCCTGCGGATTCATAAGCAATACAGATACACTATCCGCCTGTTTTTCCTCCTGAACCTTTTTTTGCTGCCTGTTCACAGTACTTCTGAATATTATGATCCAAACTAATCTGAAGCGTGTTCCCAGCCACAGGTTCAATCCTGTCTTCTGCTACTTTCTCAAGTTCGACTCCTCTCGCATCCGTCACTGTAAGAATGGTTCCATCGGTTCCTTTTAATACCTCTTCATATTTTACTTCAAGTCCGATGATTCCCTGGTTGTCCCCACCTGTAAATCCAAGAACTCTGGATGCAAATGTATCATAAGGATAATATCTTTTAAAATCCTCATCTACTTTTACTCCTGCAAGGTCCAGATTACGGATTCTATCACCCGTTTCTTTTTCCACATTTGTTTTAATTTTTTCCATTGAAGACACTTTTTCTACTTTTTTCCGGATGTTTTCTTCCTCTTCCCCAAGTTCCTGACAGAGAACTGCAATCACCTGCTCCGGATCTTTTATCTGATTATGGATCACGGAAATTGTGCATACCGTCCTGTTCGTTGCCAGGACAACTCCATTTCTGTCAATAATCTCTCCTCTTGCCGCTTTGATTTTTCTTTCTCGCTCATGAAGATCTTTCGCCAGCTTCTGATAATGTGCAGCATCAAAAATCATCAGATAAACAAGTCTTCCGAAAAGAGCCGAAATCAAAAGAACTGCGCAGAAAAAAAACAACCATTGTTTTTTTTCGATTATATGTTTTATTTTTCACAAAAATAACTCCGAGAAAAGACATTTCTACAATGTATTATGTCTTTTTCGGAGTTATTCCTGTTTGCCTGTCTGCTATAACACTTAATCTATATTGGATGATGTTGCCCAGCTGTCCAAATCCGGCTTATAATTTTCATCAACATATGAGCCGTCTTCATTACTGTAATCATCTGTATAGTCCTGATCATAATCAGAATACTCTGTATCTTCAAAGCTCTGACCGCTCTGCTGTGTCTGACTTTCCCCTGTCTCTTCTATGGTTGTGATACCAAGATACGGAAATGCTTCTGACATGATATTCTTCGCAAGTTCAAGAACCAATGAACTATTATCCTGTGCATCCACATTTGCTTCATCAATTACCACATAGATAACAACTTCCGGATTCTCCTGTGGAGCATATCCGATATAAGAAAGCAGATATTTTCCATCTTTACGTGGAAGTTTCTGCGCTGTACCGGTCTTTGCTCCAATATCATATCCTTCTACCTGAGCTCTCTTACCTGTACCATACTGCATTACCGCCTGTAAATATGTTTTTACTAATTCAGATGTTTCTGTCGAAACCGTCTTACGGAGCAATACGGGATTCTTCGTTTCAATCACATTTCCATTTTCATCCTGAATCTGCTTTACCACATGTGGTTCATAGTAATTTCCGCCGTTGATCAGAGAACTGAACCCTGCTGCAAGCTGAGTCATTGTAACATTAAAGTTCTGTCCGAAAGCATTCGTTGCAAGATCAACCGGTGTCATCGTATCAGTTGTATACAGAAGACTTGCTGTTGATGCTTCTGCCGGAAGGTCAATTCCCGTATATTCTCCAAAGCCAAAAATATGCTGGTATCTGATAAAATTATCAATTCCGATTTTTTCAGCCATTTCCATCAATGCAACGTTACAGGAATTGGCAATCGCATCCATTGTGCTCTCTGTTCCATGTCCGGAACGAAGATGACATCCAATATCATTATCTCCCACATGAAGATAACCACCACAATAATAAGATTCCTCTCCGGTAAGAGTTCCTGTCTCCAATCCGGCTGCAACAGTGAATGGTTTCATCGTAGACCCCGGTTCAAATGCATCACTGACACAGAAATTTCTCCAGATACTACTCAATATGTTCAATTGATCCTTCTCATCTATCGCATTCCATTTTTCTTCGGAATAAATACTGGACAGATCTCTTGGTTTGTTCAAATCAAAATTAGGGTAAGAGGCCTCAGCCAGAATTTCTCCGGTATTCGGATTCATGATCATAACCGCTGTATTCTTGCTACCGGTCACTCCACTTCCTTCTTCTCCGGCATGTTCTTCATTGAACTGTTGAATGTATTTTTCCACAATACTCTGCAAGGTAATATCAATCGTTGTAACAACATTATTCCCATTCTTTGCTGCTTTTACATTCTGTTCGACTGTATCATCTTCATCCAGATAACCATACTCTCTGCCATCTGTCCCCGTCATAACATCATTATAAGCACTCTCAATTCCAATTGCTCCTATATTTCCGGAATAAGTAAAGCCTATCACATCGCTTGCCAGCGTATTATATGGGTATGTTCTGTTATAATCATCCTCCAGCCAGATTCCCTTTACATTTGGATAATTCTCAGTATCATTCTTTATCTCATTATATTTCTGAGCCGTCTCGTAATCGATTCCTTTTTTCAATATAATATATCTGCTATTAGGTTTTTCTTCTACAATCTCTCGTACTGTCTTTTCACTGATTCCGAAACATTTATTCAATACTTTAATCGTAGGATCTATATATTCTTCTTTATCTGTCATTACAACAACATCAAGAATCACATTATAAACCCTTTCACTTGTAGCTATCTTTGTACCGTTTCTATCCAGAATATCTCCACGTTTATATGGAATTGTCTTACTGTCATAAATTTTCTGATTCAGTACAAGCTTTGTATACTTGCTTCCCTTCGTAACATTAATGTATGTAATTCTTCCTACAAGAACAAGAAAAGCCAGTATAACTGCTATAAACAGCAGTACCAGCTTTCTCTGCATTTTTACCGGGAATTTTTTAGTCAGAAATTGAAATCTGTTCTTCCTTCTTTTTCTTCCTGCCATCTTCCATTATTCCTTATTTTTCACATCCTTGGATTGCGCTAAAACGCCATCTTCCGGGATGTTATCATACTGTTTTTACATAGTCACTTGTCGGGCTTTGATAATGAATCACTTTGCCCTGAGACTCATAAACCATTCCCATCTCGTTCATTGCCTTTTCACGAACAGTCTCAAGATTAACAGAATCTTCCGCTGCCTGATGTGCAGTATCATTTGATTCCTTCAGATCCGTCAGTTCCTGCTGTAGCGCTGTGATCTGATCTGCACGATTCAAAACATCTGCCTGTAAGCGTAAATACATAACACAAATAAAAACCGCACAGACTGCCGCCACAATTAGAAAAGTCGCATATGCCGGACTGATCCGCTGCGCACGATGCCGGTTTTTAATCACCTGACGGCTTGTTCTTTTTTCTTCGGCTTACGAACTGTCCCATTTCCAGACGGTAAAGCTTCTGGCTGACGCACGGCACTACCGTACACATAGAAGCGGTTCCAGTCTGCTGCTGGTCTATTCTGCTGTCTGCGACCTGTGTTTCTCGCCATCGCTTTCCTGTCCTTTCTCTGGATTCTTGTTCCTCCGGGCTCTCCCTTCCCGGAGGAACGTTTCGTTTATACTCTAAATACTCCCTGTGATATCAAATTATGCACGTTCAAAGATTCTAAGTTTTGCACTCTTTGATCTGCTGTTTACCGTCAGCTCCTCTTCTGACGGAAGGATTGGCTTCCCTGGTGATCACCTTCCCTTTGGATACATTTCCACATACACAAACCGGAAAATGACTTGGACAAATGCACGGATTCTCATTCTTACGGAAAGAACTCTTCACAATTCTGTCTTCAAGCGAATGAAATGTAATAATGCAAAGTCTTCCTCCCGGATTCAACAGATCGATCATATCATCTAATGTATCCCGTAAAACATCAAGCTCATGATTCAATTCAATTCGAAGAGCCTGAAATGTACGTTTTGACGGATGTCCTGACGTCTTCTGAATCTTCATTGGTATTGCATGACTGATAATCTCATTCAATTGTCCTGTTGTCTCAATCGGACCTTTTGTGCGTTCTGCAACAATATGCTTCGCGATATTTTTAGCAAATCTGTCCTCGCCATAATCACGAATCACGCGATAAAGTTCCGATTCACTATAGTCGTTGACAATGTCTCTGGCTGTCATCTTCTGACGCTGATCCATACGCATATCAAGAGGTGCGTCAACCCGATATGAAAATCCCCTCTCAGCTGTATCCAACTGATAAGAAGAAACTCCAAGATCTACTGTAATTCCATCTACTTTGTCAATTCCTATCTCATGAAGCCGCGGTTTCATATCACAATAATTGCTCCGGATTATTGTGACCTTCTCCCCGAAACCTTCCAGGCGTTTTCCTGCTGCTTTAATCGCATCAGCGTCCTGGTCTATACCTATTAATCTCCCCTGCTCGCCAAGCTTTGTACAGACTTCATATGCATGTCCGCCTCCACCTAACGTGGCATCTACATAGATGCCATCCGGTTTTACGTTCAAACCGTCTACTGTCTCATGCAACAGCACTGAAACGTGCTCGAATGCCATAGACTCCTCCTTCTGACTGCCTCACTTGGCGGTCTTTGTTGTCATCAGATGCGAATTCCGATCGCTTCCATACGTTCTGCAATCGCATCCAGATCTTCCTCGCTGATCTGGTTTTTCTCTTCCCAGAGTGCCTTGTCCCAGATCTCAACACGATCCTGGACTCCGACCAGAACTACTTCCTTCTCCAGATGTGCATTCTTTCTAAGTGACGGTGGGACAAGAACTCTCCCCTGCTTGTCGAAACTGCCCTCAGATGCACTCCCAAAAAAGTAGCGTTTAAAGATTCTGGCATCCTTGTTCATTCGTGGTAAGCTTTCGAGTTCGGCTACGAATTTATTCCATTCTTCCTGGGAATAGACAAATAGACAGCCCTCTAATCCATTACAGATCACGAAGCTGTCACCAAGATCTTCCCTCAACTTTGCCGGGATGATCAGTCTGCCTTTTTCGTCTATGTTATGGTTAAACTCTCCTAATAACATCCGAAACCCTTTCTCTGGAATCTATGGAAATCTTCATGTCCACTAAAGGTATCACTACCGTAATCCCTTCGCTTCCACTCTTTCTCCATATTGCACCACATTCTACCACTTCTCACCACTTAGTTCCATTGTAAACCACACTTCCACCTTTTTCAAGTCCTTTTTATGAACTTTTTTCGTTTCTTTTCAGAGTTAACGTTACTGTTCACTTCCTGTTTTGGTTGCAAGAAACACAAAAAGAGGTTGCCGCTTTAACAATGATATGCCACCTTCATATAGGATAACGAAATATAAAAATCCTATAACCGGAGGACGTATCACTTAATGCGACAACCTCTTTTTATTGCACTATATGTAATTATAACAACCTTATTCTGCTGAAAGTGTACTTAGATAATCCTTAACAGAGTCATAATTCACTTCTGCAACTGCACGTTCCTGGTTGGAAGAATGCAGATCATATGCTGAATATCCGAACCAGCCAACAATTGCAAGTGCAATTACTCCCGCTACACATCTTTTTACATTGCGCATGATCTTCTCTTTACGCATTGTCTTCTTTCGGTCCACCTTTTCCTTCTTATAACGATCCACCTTCGCCTGACTCATCTCTTTGCCTGCTCCCTTCCTATTAGGTCTTTAGATTATTTTACCACAGCACATCTTAAAGTACAACAATAATTCCACCATCATTCGCATACATACTACTAATTCCTGCTGTATCTACAATAAAGGAATCTTTCACCTTTACTTTCTCCAAAATCAATTTTCTAACGGCCTCTGCACGTTCCGGGCAGTTGCAATGTGCAATTGCAAGAATCTTCTCCTCCGGTTTTACAGCGTCCTTCGCGACATGCTCTGCCATCTTCGCCAAAGCTTTCTTCATCCCCCTGCTCTTATCCAACTGACAGATTGTTCCCTCTGGGGTAGAACCCATAACAGGCTTGATATTCAATGCGCTGACTACCAGAGATTTCAGTCCTGTCAGTCGTCCATTCTTACGAAGTGTATCAAGATTCTCAAGAACAAAATACGTATGCTGTTCTTCAATATAAGTTTCTACCGTTTCAACTACCTGTTCAAAATCCATTCCGGCTTCTTCACATTCCTGAATCTTTCGTCCGATCAACGTCTCTCCGACAGATGCTGAACGAGAGTTAAATACATGGATCTTTTCTTCTCCGCCCTCTTCTTTATAAAGTTTCTCTCCAAGAAGTGCACTGTTATAAGATCCGCTCAATTCCCCTGACAAAGTAACTGCATAGACTCTGTCAACATCACATTTGTATAATTCCATATAACGCTCAGGGGATGGACAGGATGACTTCGGACATTCTTCACTTGCAGCCACTCTTCTTAAAAAATCAGCCTGATCAAATGTCTCGTCATCCGGAATGTGAAAGCCATCCACTTCCATGCTAAGAGAAGCCGTCTTAAAAATTCCACTCTCCTTCATCTGTAGGGTCAACTCTCCGCAACTATCTACGATCACTCTGTAACTCATAACTTATATCCTCCCATGCTCTATCGCATATTTTTTTCATCCTACTTTACGTGGTTTTTAATACTACATATTAATATAACACACTTCAGTCAAGTTGAAAAGAGGGAGAATTTATTTCAACCGTATCTTAGATGATATTCCAAGCGCAATTCCCATCTCAGCCAACAATATCACAATTGCCGTACCTCCATAGCTTATAAACGGAAGCGTAACTCCGGTAGTAGGCATCAATCCGGTTACAACCGCAATATTTAAAGTAACCTGCAGTGCAATATGTGCAAAAATACCTGTTGCGATCAACGCACCATACAAGTCTGGAGCATTTCTCGCTATGAACAATAATCTATAAAGCATAAAGGCAAACAGACACAAAACGAGAATTGCACCAAACACTCCAAGTTCTTCACAGATAACCGCAAGAATCATATCATTCTGTGCCTCCGGAATCGCATGCAGCTTCTGTGTACTGTTTCCAAGTCCTTTTCCAAAGAAGCCTCCCGAACCAATTGCATATAGCCCCTGTAAGAACTGATAACTATCTGTATCAGCATTTGCCTCCGGATTCAGCCATGCAATGATTCGGCGCATACGAAAGTTATCGCTTTCTGCAAGTGTATATTTCAAAAAAATAATTCCAACGATTCCCACGATTCCTGCTGCAATTACTCCAGCAACAAATGGTTTGGTCTTCGGATGTACAACAAAAATTAAAATACATGTAATTACAAACACAATAATTGCTGTACTCAGATTATCCGTTAATAGAAAAACTCCCAGTGTTGCAACAAGACCATAACCAAGCAGAATCTTAATTCCATCCCATTTCTTCGCCTTTTGCCCCAAGAGACAGATTGCATATGCTATAAATAGAATCACTGCAATCTTCGTAAACTCTGCCGGCTGCAGCGACAGTCCACCGGAAGCCTGATCCACCTTCTTGCTCCATTTACAGTCTTACCAAGTGGTGTCTGCACCAATGCCATCAAAAACATTGAAAACCAAAAAATTCTTTTGCATACGCACCATACAGATGATAGTCAATCTTAGAAACGATAAACATTGCAATAAATCCGATAATACCGATAATCGCCTGCCTTGTAAAGAAAAACATATCATTATTATAATCATTCTGTGCACTGTAGGCACTACTGCTGTAAAGCATTACAAGTCCAAAGCACATCAGAAAAATAATTACAAGAAGCAGATCATAATCATAATAAGGTTTTCCCTTTTCTCTTGTCCTTTTACGTTTTGTACTCGCAGACCTTTCCACTATTTGCCGTTTCCCCCTGTACCGCAGTCTGCTGAGAATATGGAGAACCTGACGTTCTCACAACCTTCTGTCTCTGCTCCATTGAGCTTCGATACTTCCTATAAGCATCACTCTCATAGTTTCTCATACATACTCCCATCTAAAATCTGTATCCATTCTATTTTTTAACATTCCCAATTAATAAACAGCAGATACATTTTTTATTATTGAACACTCATCGCCGGATGAACCGGTTTTCCATGCTCAAAGAATCTGTCATACCATACGAGGAAGATATAAACTGTCCAGATCTTACGGCTGTTATCTGTCTTCTCATTCGTATTCTTTCCATTCTTATGATCATCAAGCATCTTAAGCAGGAGCTTCGTATCAAAGAACTTCTTCGCTGCATCAGACTCAAACATCTCTTTTACAATATTATAGTACTTCTCTTCCTTCAGCCATACACGAATCGGAATCGGGAATCCCAGTTTCTTCTTCTCTGCAGTCTTACTTCTGATATGTCGCTCTGCCGCAGCACGCAATGCAACCTTCGTCTTTGGCGCACGTACTTTGTATTTTAACGGAAGTGTCTCGGCAAGTTCAAGTACTTCTCTGTCAAGGAACGGAACTCTGACTTCAAGAGAATTCGCCATTCCCATCTTGTCACCCTTCATCAGAATATCATGCACCAGCCATAAATGAAGATCCACATACTGCATCTTTGTCACAGGATCTTTTCCTTTTACACGTGCATACAATGGTTTTGTTACTTTTTGGATTCCCGGCTTACATCCTTTTTTTCAAAATACGATTTGCCTCACGCTCTGTAAAAATATTCGTCGCATTTGCGAAATATCTCTCTTCCAGTGTCTTTCCGTGACGCATAAGGAAACCTCTTCCCTTCATACCACGTGGCAGACAGCGTTCTGCAAACGCACCCAGAGACGGCGTACCGGCATCGGTATTTTATTAAAAGAAGTATGTTCCAAAGGTTCACAATATATGTTATATCCTCCAAACAATTCATCAGAACCTTCTCCTGAAAGAACTACCTTAACCTTCTTGGACGCTTCTGCACTTAGGAAATAAAGTGCGATTGCAGCCGGATCTGCAACCGGCTCATCCATATAATACTGAATATCCGAAAGCTTATCCCAATATTCTTCCGGTGAAATCACCTTAGCGTCATTCTTCATGTTAATGCTTGCTGCAAATTCCTTTGCATCCTGAATCTCACTGTACTTTCCTTCATCAAATCCAACTGTAAGAGTACGATCCACCTGTCCCAGATAAGTCAGATAACTGGAGTCCACACCACTGGAAAGGTAAGAAGCAACCTCTACATCACTGATTTTATGCTTCTCAACGGAATCCTTCATCACACGTTCTACATCATCCACCACTTCTTTGAAAGGCTTCTTACAGTCTCCTGTGAAATGAGGTTCAAAATAACGTGTAATGTTCATTTTTCCATTTTCATATATAAAGTAATGTCCTGGCTGTACACAGAACACCCCTTTAAAAATGTCTCATTCGTAGGAACAAACTGGAAAGAAAGATAGTTGCCAAGCGCCTCTTCATTGAACACCTTTTCAAACTTCGGATGCTCCATAAATGCTTTGATTTCAGAAGCAAACATCAATGTACCATTCATATTCGCATAATATAGCGGTTTGATTCCGAAAATATCTCTCGCTGCAAACAATCTTTTTCTTCTTTGTATCCCAGATTGCAAAAGCATACATTCCGCGAAGACGGTCTACCAGTTTCTCGCCCCACTCTTCGTATCCATGAATCAGCGTCTCTGAATCTGTATTCGATACAAACTCATGACCTGCCGCTTTCAGTTCTTCTCTCAGGTCCTAGTAATTATAAATCTCTCCATTAAATACAAGAACCATGCTGCGATCCTCATTGTACAACGGCTGATCACCAACGGAAGAAAGATCTATGATGCTCAGACGGCGAAATCCGAGTGCTGCATCTTCATCCACATACTTTCCCGCACTATCCGGTCCCCTGTGTACGATTGTATTCATCATATTAACAAGTACCTGTTCTCTGTCATCAACTTCTCCGACAAATCCTGCAAATCCACACATATGCCTTCTCCTTTTTTTAATTACTGTCAACTGTATATTTGTTACTGTTCACACGTTGTGCGACCAGCAACGCATCTCGCCATTTTAAATCGCCTTTGGCGATGGGGCGAGATGCATTCAAGCCAAAACATGCATCCTCCGTGTCAATCAGCAGAGTGATTGACACGGGAGTGAACTGTAACGTATATTTACACCCGACAATAAATTTCTTTTATTATAGCCTCTTTTTTTACTCAGGGAAAAAAGTCCCTTTCATCAGAAAAACAGAAAAATACTGTGAGTATAACATCACAGTATCCCCATTGATCGTATATTTAATTGTTATGGTTTCCCCATCAACGCGTATATTATATCTGATTTATAGGGAAAAGTAAAGGGGGGGGATTTTTGAGCAGTATTTACATAAAATGTAAATCAGGGATTGCCGTCTGACAATCCCTTTCACAAAATAAACACTTCATCTTCATTCAAATTCTGGGTTGATTGCATAGAAATTCTTACTGTCAAGATATTCCTGTACAATTCTTAGACTTTCACCAAATCTCTGATAATGCACAATCTCTCTTTCTCTCAGAAAACGGATCGGATCACAGATTTCAGGATCTTTAATCAGTCGCAGGATATTATCATACGTAGTCCGTGCTTTTTGCTCTGGTGCGACCTTGTAAGTACAACATATACAAAAATATAGAGGGTAAAGCAGATATTCCGCCTTTCCAGTGTATCAATTCAGACGTTCAGCGGTGAGCGTCTATTTTTTTACTCCAAAACCAGAAAGGATGTGATACTACGAAGAAATCACCGCCGCCGGAGCGTTCCCCTCCGCTTCCAGACCGGAACCCGAAACCTACCATCAAACACAACATTCAGAAAGGACAGGTACATCTATATGGAATTAAAATTCGTTATCCCCAACATGGAAAAAACATTCGGCAACTTGGAGTTTGCCGGAGAAGACAAAACAGAACAGAGAAGAATCAACGGACGCATAGCGGTACTCTCTCGCAGCTTCAACCTTTATTCAGACGTACAGAGGGCGGATGATATTGTGGTTATCCTCCCTGCCGAAGCCGGAGAGAAACATTTTGACTTTGAGGAACGTGTAAAGCTCGTCAATCCCCGTATTACCGCAGAGGGCTATAAAATAGGCACAAGGGGCTTTACCAACTACATTTTACACGCTGACGATATGGTAAAAGCATAAGGAAAAGGAGGACATCAGACTATGAGATTAGCAAACGGAATCGTGATTGACAAGGAAGCAACATTCGGGGCATTGAAATTTTCTGCCCTCCGCCGGGAGGTTCACATCCAGAATGAGGACGGAACTGTGTCGGAAGAAATCAAGGAACGCACCTATGATTTAAAATCCAGAGGGCAGGGGCGTATGATTCAGGTTTCCATCCCTGCCAGCGTGCCATTAAAGGAGTTCGATTATAACGCAGAGGTAGAACTTATCAATCCTGTGGCAGATACCGTGGCAACAGCTACCTTTCAGGGGGCAGAGGTGGACTGGTACATCAAGGCGGATGATATTGTTCTGAAAAAAGGTGCTGCCATGAATCCGCAATCACCAAAGAAAGAACCGCCAGCAGAAAAATAAGTATGGACGCAATTACTGGATATGAAGAATACGAACAGGACTTCCGGCTGGTTTCTCTGCCGGAATACTGCTGGATGGCAGGTCAGCTTCTTATCGAAGCCCTAGAAGATTATCAGCCGCCGGAAAATCTGGCAGTTTATATGCCGGAATGTCTGTGCAGGGAGTTGTCCGGCTAATATGGAAGACAACAAGAAAGGATATTCGCTGCTTTATATGGGCTATTTTTAATCACGGAAAGGAGGATTGTTCTCATGAAACAGCTTTTCCCCCGTGGAAAACGTATCCGCCCCACGGATAAAGACCTTGTGTTCCATACTGCCCTTGCCGCCCTGTTCCCTGTCTTCCTGCTGGTTGTCCTGCTGTTTCATATCCGGCAGATTGCCGGAACCAACTGGCAGGAAGTGTCCCTTTCCCAGATAATACAGGATGTAAATATCCCTTACCTGTTATTCAGTATGGGCGTGGCAGGGCTGGTGTGTCTTGCAGCCGTTCTTCTGTTCTGGCGATACCGCAGGGACGAAGTAAAACAGCTCATCCACCGCCAAAAGCTGGCAAGGATGGTATTGGAAAACAAGTGGTATGAATCGGAACAGAGAAAGGAAGACACTTTTTTCAAGGACTTGTCTTCCAGCCGTTCCAAAGAAGCCATCACTTACTTTCCAAAAATCTACTACCGGATGAAACAGGGCTTGCTCCATATCCGTGTAGAAATCACCTTGGGAAATATCAGGAACAGCTTTTAAACTTGGAGAGAAAGCTGGAAAGCGGCTTGTACTGTGAGCTGACGGATAAGGAATTAAAAGATTCCTATGTGGAATACACCCTGCTTTATGATACCATTGCCGGCCGTATCTCCATTGAGGACGTACAGGCAAAAGACGGCAAGCTTCGGCTCATGAAAAATGTCTGGTGGGAGTATGATAAGCTCCCCCATATGCTCATTGCCGGAGGAACCGGCGGTGGAAAGACTTATTTCATCCTGACCCTTATTGAAGCCCTGCTCCGCACTAACGCTGTCCTGTTCGTGTTAGACCCAAAGAACGCCGACCTTGCGGATTTACAGGCGGTTATGCCGGATGTGTACTACAAAAAGGAGGATATGCTTTCCTGCATTGACCGTTTCTATGAGGAAATGATGAAACGCAGCGAAGACATGAAGCTCATGGAGAATTACCGGACAGGGGAAAACTACGCTTATCTGGGACTTCCGGCAAATTTCCTTATCTTTGATGAATATGTGGCATTTATGGAAATGCTCGGCACAAAGGAAAACGCTGCTGTCCTCAACAAGTTAAAACAAATCGTTATGCTGGGGCGGCAGGCCGGTTTCTTCCTGATTCTCGCCTGTCAGCGTCCAGACGCAAAATATCTCGGTGGACGGAATCCGTGACCAGTTCAATTTCCGTGTGGCTCTGGGGCGGATGTCGGAAATGGGCTATGGGATGATGTTCGGGGAAACCACAAAGGATTTCTTCCTAAAGCAGATAAAAGGGCGTGGCTATGTGGATGTGGGAACCAGCGTTATCTCGGAGTTTTACACGCCTCTTGTACAAAAAGGACACGATTTCCTCAAAGAAATAAAAAAACTGACAGACAGCAGGCAGGGAGTGCAGGCGGCGTGCGAAGCAAAAGCCGCAGAAGCGGACTGACCTGCTGTGGCTGGTGTGCCGCAAGGCACGCCAGCATAAACCCCTCGTATCTAACAGAGGGGTACAAATCGACAGGCAATAACCAAACAACAGGGCAGAATCCCATGGTACACAAGGGATTTTCCCATATCCGGCGTGTGTCAACAAGGCTCTGAAAGTTGACATACGCTTTTTTAGACAGGAGGGATTTTCACTGAATGAAGAAACATGGGTACGGAACATCAAAGAAAAACGGGAAAGTTACGGTATCTCACAACAGAAACTTGCCCTAGCTGCCGGAATCACCCGTCCGTACCTGAGCGATATTGAAACAGGCAAGGCTCACCCATCCGAAGCATTACAGGAAGCCATCACGGAAGCTCTGGAACGCTTTAACCCAGACGCTCCCCTTGAAATGCTCTTTGACTATGTGCGGATTCGCTTTCCCACTACAGATGTGAAGCATATCGTGGAAGACGTGCTGCGGCTAAAGATGCCTTACTTTATCCATGAAGACTACGGCTTCTACTCTTACACGGAGCATTACTATCTTGGGGATATTTTCGTTTTGGTATCGCCGGAACTGGAAAAAAGGGGTGCTGCTGGAACTGAAAGGGCGTGGCTGCCGCCAGTTTGAAAGCTATCTGCTGGCACAGGAACGGAGCTGGTATGAGTTTTTCATGGATGTTCTCATGGAAGACGGCGTGATGAAGCGGCTTGACCTCGCTATCAATGACAAAACGGGAATCCTGAACATTCCCCATCTGACAGAGAAGTGCCGGAATGAGGAATGTATCTCGGTCTTCCGCAGCTTCAAAAGCTACCGCAGCGGCGAACTGGTACGGCGTGGGGAAAAAGAATGTATGGGGAACACCCTGTATATCGGCTCCCTCCAAAGTGAGGTGCACTTCTGCATTTATGAAAAGGACTATGAGCAGTACAAGAAGCATGATATTCCCATTGCGGACGCAGAGGTAAAGAACCGCTTTGAAATCCGGCTGAAAAATGAGCGTGCCTTTTACGCCATCCGTGACCTGTTAGAACATGACAATCCAGAACGGACAGCCTTTCAAATCATCAACCGCTATGTCCGGTTCGTGGACAAGGACGATACGAAACCCCGTTCTGACTGGCGTATCAGTGAGGAATGGGCGTGGTTCATTGGGAACACAGGGGAAGCCTGAAACTGACAACCAAACCGGAACCCTATTCCTTTGAACGCACCCTGCACTGGCTCTCCCATCAGGTAGCACCCACATTAAAAGTTGGCTCTCCGTCTGGATAAGATGAACCACACCCAGATTGTCCATGACATCATCACCCATGCAAGGCTGACGGAGAAGCATGAAAAAATCCTAAAGCAGCAAGCCGCCGCTGCAAAAGAGATGGTGCTTTAACGGCGGCAATCTTGGAAGTTAAGAACGCTTACAGGAAAGAAAGGAGCTTTTATGAATTTCGGACAGAATCTTTACAACTGGTTTTTATCCAACGCCCAGTCCCTTGTGCTGCTGGCAATCGTGGTGATTGGACTGTACCTCGGATTTAAGAGGGAATTTTCCAAACTTATCGGCTTTTTAGTGGTTTCCCTCGTAGCGGTCGGTCTGGTCTTCAATGCGGACGGTGTAAAGGACATCTTACTGGAACTGTTCAATAAGATTATCGGTGCATAGGAAACCACTTGTTACACTTCCGTTATGGAGCAAGCTCTGATTGCTTCATGGCGGAAGTCCACTAGGGGCTTGGGGAGCGTAACTCCCCAAACAACCTGACAGAGAATGGAGGTGACACTGATTGAAGAAATGAAAATCTATATCCTGAACACCACACGGTTTTACCATGAGGATTTTGAGGAATATCCTGGGGCATGGTTTTCCTGCCCTGTGGATTTTGAAGAAATCAGGGAACGTCTTGGGGTTCAGAGTGAGGAAGAAATCGAAATTGAAGACTATGAGCTGCCCTTTCCATTGGAGGGCAACACAAGGCTCTGGGAAATCAACGCTCTTTGCCGGATGGTACAGGAAATGCAGGGAACGCCCCTCTATTATGAAATGGATGTGGTACAAAAGCGGTGGTTTCCCAGCTTTACAGAATTTATCGACCACAAAGACCAGATACGCTGCTATCCGGTGCAGGACGGGGAAGCTCTCGCCCGTTATCTGGTGCAGGAGGTACAGCTATTTGGAGAAGTACATCCAGACCTGATGAACCATATCGACTACGCTGCCATTGGTCGGAAACTGGAAACCAGCGAAAACTACCTGTTTACGGACAATGGTATCTTTTCTTACCGCTAAAAGGAGGTAGAAGAACTTGGAGGAAATGCGGATTTACATTGCCAACTTAGGCAAATACAATGAGGGCGAACTGGTAGGGGCATGGTTCACGCCGCCTGTGGACTTTGAGGAAGTCAAAGGAACGTATCGGTTTGAATGACGAATACGAGGAATACGCAATCCATGACTATGAGCTGCCCTTTGAGATTGACGAATACACACCGATTGAAGAAGTCAACCGCCTTTGTGAAATGGTGGAGGATTTACCGGAGTACATTCAGGAGGAACTATCAGAGCTGCAATCCTACTTTGGCAGTATCGAAGAACTCTGTGAGCATGAAGACGATATTATCTGCCATTCCGGCTGTGATGATATGGCGGATGTGGCTCGCTGCTATCTGGAAGAAAGCGGACAGCTTGGCGAACTTCCGGCACACTTACAAAAACTATATCGACTACGCCGCCTATGGGCGTGACATGGAATTGATGGAACCTTTGTTGTCACAAACCACGGCGTATATGAAATCTTACGGTAGACTCGTCTGTATCTCTTTCAGGAAATACAGGCGGATTTTTTGATTCAGGGGCAGCTCTTTGCTGTCCCCATTTTTTAGAAAGGACGGACAACATGAAGAAAATACGAAGCTATACCAGTATCTGGTCGGTGGAAAAGGTACTCTATTCCATCAATGATTTTAAGCTTCCATTCCCCATCACATTTACGCAGATGGCGTGGTTTGTGATATCGGTGTTTGCGGTGCTCTTGGGGAACCTCCCCTCCCCTTTCATTCATTGGCGGGGCATTTCTGAAATATTTCGGCGTACCCTTTGCCCTCACTTGGTTCATGTGCCAGAAGACCTTTGACGGGAAGAAGCCTTACGGCTTTCTGAAATCCGTACTCGCCTATCTGGTGCGCCCGAAACTGACGTATGCAGGAAAGCCCGTGAAGCTGGAAAAGGAATATCCGGCACAGCCCATCACGGCAGTTAGGAGTGAAATTTATGGCATATCCGATTAAGTATATCGAAAATAACCTTGTGTTCAACCATGACGGGGAGTGCTTTGCTTACTATGAGCTGCTTCCCTACAACTATTCTTTTTTAAGCCCCGAACAGAAATATCAGGTACACGATTCCTTCCGGCAGCTTATCGCCCAGAACAGGGACGGGAAGATTCACGCCCTGCAAATCAGCACGGAATCCAGCATACGGGCAGCACAAGAACGCTCCAAACAGGAAGTGACAGGTAAGTTAAAGGACGTTGCCTGTGCAAAGATTAACGCACAGACCGAAGCCCTGATTTCCATGATAGGGGAAAATCAGGTGGACTACCGTTTTTTTATCGGTTTCAAGCTGCTTGTCAATGAGCAGGAAGTCACCATGAAGCAGTTTCGCAGGGAAGCAAAGACCGCCGTTTCCGATTTCCTCCACGAAGTCAACCACAAGCTCATGGGAGATTTTGTTTCCATGAGCAATGAGGAAATCTGGCGGTTTCAGAAGATGGAAAAACTGCTGGAAAATAAAATCTCACGCCGCTTTAAAGTCCGGCGGCTTGATAAGGACGATTTTGGCTACCTGATTGAGCATTTATACGGGCAGACCGGAACCGCCTACGAAGATTATGAGTATTACCTGCCAAAGAAGCGGTTTCAGGAGGAAACGCTGGTGAAATACTATGACCTCATCAAACCCACCCGTTGTCTGATAGAGGAAAACCAGCGGTATCTGAAAATCGAACAGGAAGATGGGACGGTGTATGCCGCCTACTTTACCATCAACAGCATTGTAGGGGAACTGGACTTCCCATCCTCGGAAATCTTTTACTATCAGCAGCAGCAATTTACCTTTCCCATTGATACCTCTATGAATGTGGAGATTGTCACAAACCGGAAAGCCCTCTCAACGGTGCGGAACAAGAAAAAAGAGCTGAAAGATTTGGACAACCACGCATGGCAGAATGACAGCGAAACCAGTACAAACGTGGTGGACGCTTTAGACAGCGTGAATGAGCTGGAATCCACCTTAGACCAGAGCAAGGAATCCATGTATAAGCTGTCCTATGTGGTGCGTGTGACGGCTCCCGACTTGGAAGAACTGAAACGCCGCTGCAATGAGGTGAAAGATTTTTATGACGATTTGAATATGAAGCTGGTTCGCCCCTTTGGGGATATGCTGGGGCTGCATGGGGAATTTCTCCCTGCCAGCAAACGGTATCTGAACGATTACATCCAGTATGTCACCAGCGATTTCCTTGCTGGTCTTGGCTTCGGGGCAACCCAGATGTTGGGGGAACCGGAGGGTATTTATATCGGGTACAGCCTTGATACAGGAAGAAACGTGTACTTAAAGCCTGCCCTTGCCAGTCAAGGGGTAAAAGGCTCCGTCACTAACGCCCTTGCTGCCGCTTTTGTCGGCTCCCTCGGCGGTGGAAAATCATTCAGCAACAACATGATTGTCTATTATTCCGTATTATTTGGGGCACAGGCTCTCATCGTTGACCCGAAAGCGGGTGCGAAACGTTCCTGCTTGAAAAGAGTAGGCACAGCACTTCATTAAATCAATATTTAATGTGTGTTGGAGAACTAAACACACGAATAGTCGAATGACGGGGTAACGCCCTGAAAGGCTACTTTAATACTCCGACTGGCAGAAACTTGAGTAAACAAGGCTCTGTCAGAAGCTCGGTGAAGTCGGCAGACAGACACCGTAACAGATAATGCTGACGAAAGATTCCCAGAGGTGGGCGTTGTGTCTTATATGCCGGAAGTCTATAAAATATCTATGGTTAGAATGTAGATGAGAGGTCTACTGACGAATCCTTGAATGTACAGGTCTATATCGGGGCTGGATAGAAATGTCCAGTGACACAAATAGTGTCGCTACTGTGGGTGAGTAAGACTCTGCATTTATGAAAATCCATATAACGTTAAAGGCGTTATCAAGGTAGCAGGCTTATAGAGGAAACCTAAGGATATATGTACAGATAGTGTGTTTGGAACGTTGAAAGCTGACAACATGGAGATTTTACTGTCTGTGAAGTGTTCACATCAGAAAGTTATTGTGAGATTAGCAATGATATAAGGTGTGTTAATGTCAGTGAGAGTGGTGGCACAGTACCTATGAAACCGTGATAACAAGCGGTGGAGGGATAGCCACTAGTCATATGAAGAATAGAATTACTAAGAAAAAAATGGTATGGGTTCGAGTAAGACTAAGAGATGTACTTGCTCCTGCAAACAAGGAGGGTACAGACCATGCTAAGAAAAACAAGCTCCGCTATAACGAGTATTATGATATGCAACATATTTATGACGAGTTATACGCACAGAGCAAGAACGGTAATAACTTTTATAAGTTACTTGAAATTATTGGTTCGGAACAAAATATTTGTTTAGCTTACCGTAATCTGAAATCAAACAGTGGAAGTAAAACGGCTGGAACGGACGGAATGACGATAGATGATATAAAACGATTCAGTAATGCTGAGATTGTCGCTACCGTTCGGGAAAGTCTTAACGACTACCGCCCGAAATCAGTCAGACGTGTTTTCATTCCCAAAGCTGGGAGCGATAAAATGCGTCCATTGGGGATTCCGTGTATCTGGGACAGGCTGGTACAACAATGTATCCTGCAAGTCCTAGAGCCGATATGCGAACCAAAGTTCCATAATCATTCCTATGGATTCCGTGCGAATCGAAGTGCCCACCATGCAGTCAGCAGAGTAACGACACTGATAAATTTATCAAAATATCATTACTGTGTTGACGTAGACATTAAAGGATTTTTCGATAATGTCAATCATGGAAAACTATTAAAACAAATCTGGACACTTGGTATTCGGGATAAAAGATTGATTTGCATTATCAGCAAAATGCTGAAAGCTGAAATTGACGGCGAGGGTGTCCCAGAAAAAGGAACACCACAAGGCGGTCTGTTAAGTCCACTGCTCTCCCTCATAGTCCTTAATGAATTAGACTGGTGGGTAAGCAGTCAGTGGGAAACATTCCAGCCGAAGAACCGCAGTAAAAATGGGTGGCTTCAATACGCAAAGAAATATACCAAACTGAAAAGCGGTTTTATTGTACGTTACGCTGATGATTTTAAAATCATGTGTTCAACCTATGGAGAAGCACAAAGATTTTACCACAGTACCGTAGATTTTCTTAATAAAAGACTGAAATTAGAAATCAGTCCAGAGAAATCAAAGGTAGTAAATCTGAAGAAAAATTCATCAGATTTTCTGGGGTTCAAAATCAAAGTCATTCCAAAAGGAAGAACGAAACACGGTTATGTTGCCAAAACAGATATGAACCAAAAAGCATTAAAGAAAGCGAAAACAAATCTAAAGTTAAAGGTAAAAGATATAGCCAGACATACGACTGGCTTCAATATCAGCAGATATAATCTGACAGTTATCGGTATGCAGAATTACTACTGCATAGCAACTAACGTATATAACAACCTGACAGAAGTAAGTTACGCTCTCTTACCGACCATACGAATCCGTTTAAGGAACATTGCAAAATCAGTTCCATTTGAAAGTACAAGTTCAGAATTTCAGAGCAGGACAAAAGGAATCAGACCAAAAACAAAAATAGTGATGATTGCGGATAATCCGCTATTGCCGATTCAAGGAGTACAACACAAAAATCCTATGAATTTCTCGCAAGATATTTGTAATTTTACAAAGCAAGGGAGAAACAAGGTGCATGAGGACGTTGTAGTTGTAACAAAAGAAGAAATCCGAGCGTTGTTGAAATGAAAACCCTGCCGATAGCGTAGAGTTTAACGACAATCGTATTTCGGCATATATCGCACAACAAGGCAACTGCTATGTAATGAATCGTCGAGGAACTCCGTCCACTCTGATATGTATTCACAAATCAGACAAAGGAGATAACCTTGACAGATATTCTAATCTGGCATTTGTGGAAATTCCCATTGCAAAGGCAATCCTAACAGAATCAGCAGATGAAGCAAAATCACTGTTAAAAGGTTATGTTCTTAATAGTCAGCAGAAGAAAAAACTGAACAGAATACGGACGAATTACGGATACCAGACAATAACTGGGAAATAACTTATAAATCTATTTGGATATGATGGAACGCCGTATGAAGCGAAAGTTTCATGTACGGTGTGAAGCGGGGAAAACTTGGAGATAACATCAAAAAGTTACCTATCGCTATAACGGGGACGCTGGAAAGAAACCCCTGCCGGAAATCGCCCATGAAATCAATATCGTAAACCTAACCTCGGAGGAACAGAACAGGGGCTTACTCGACCCGTATGTGATTATGGAGAACCCAAAGGATTCTGAATCACTGGCAATCGACATCCTGACCTTTTTAACGGGCATTTCCAGCCGTGACGGGGAGAAGTTCCCTGTTCTTCGGAAAGCCATCCGTGCGGTGACAAACAGTGATGAACGGGGGCTTTTAAAGGTGATTGAGGAACTACGGGCGGAGGGAACCACCATCAGCACCAGCATAGCCGACCATATCGAATCCTTTACGGACTATGACTTTGCACACCTGCTCTTTTCGGATGGAGACGTCACACAGTCCATCAGCCTTGAAAAGCAACTCAACATCATTCAAGTGGCGGATTTGGTACTGCCGGATAAGGAAACCTCGTTTGAAGAATACACCACAATGGAGCTACTTTCCGTGGCAATGCTCATTGTAATCAGCACCTTTGCCCTCGACTTCATCCATACCGACCGCAGCGTGTTTAAGATTGTGGATTTGGATGAAGCATGGAGCTTCTTACAGGTGGCACAGGGCAAGACACTCTCCATGAAGCTGGTTCGTGCCGGACGTGCCATGAACGCAGGCGTTTACTTTGTCACCCAGAACACGGACGATTTGCTGGATGAAAAGCTGAAAAACAATCTGGGCTTGAAATTTGCGTTCCGTTCCACAGACATCAACGAAATCAAGAAGACCCTTGCCTTTTTCGGGGTGGATTCCGAAGATGAAAACAACCAGAAGCGGCTCCGTGACTTGGAAAACGGACAGTGCCTTATCAGTGATTTATACGGGCGTGTGGGAGTCATACAGTTCCATCCTATCTTTGAAGACCTGTTCCATGCCTTTGATACCAGACCGCCCGTAAGAAAAGAGGTGGAATGATGGTGATACATAGAACTTCCAACGGGCAGCAACTCCCTGTTCCCTATTCAGCCAAAAAGGGGCTTATCTTGGAAGACGGCAGGAAAAGTGATTGGCAGGGTACTTCTGGCACTCCTGCTCATCCTCCTGCTGCTTGCAGTCTTCGGCACAGCCGCCCATGCTGCCGGACTGGTGGATGATACGGTGGACACTGCCAACGAATACAGCAAATATCCTCTGGACAACTACCAACTTGATTTTTATGTGGACAACGGATGGGACTGGCTCCCGTGGAACTGGCTGGACGGTATCGGAAAACAGGTGATGTACGGGCTGTATGCCATCACAAATTTTATCTGGACAATCAGCCTGTACCTTTCCAACGCCACGGGGTATCTGATTCAGGAAGCCTACTCGCTGGACTTCATTTCCTCTACGGCGGATTCCATTGGAAAAAATATGCAGACCCTTGCAGGCGTTACCACAGGCGGCTTGTCCTCGGAGGGATTTTATATCGGGTTCCTGCTGATTCTCATTCTGGTGGTGGGGCTTTATGTTGCCTACACAGGACTTATCAAACGGGAAACCACAAAAGCCATCCATGCCGTTGTCAATTTCGTGGTGGTGTTCGTGCTGTCCGCTGCCTTTATCGCCTATGCCCCTGATTATATCGGGAAAATCAATGAATTTTCCGCAGACATCAGCAATGCCAGCCTGACCCTTGGTACAAAGATTGTGCTGCCGAACTCGGAAAGTCAGGGAAAAGACAGCGTGGATTTGATACGGGACAGCCTGTTTTCCATACAGGTCAAGCAGCCGTGGCTGCTTCTGCAATATGGCAACTCGGATATGGAGAGTCTTGGGGCTGACCGTGTGGAACGCCTGCTCTCAACCAGCCCAAACGAAAACAACGGGCAGGACAGGGAAGAAATCGTGGTGGTGGAAATCGAAGACAGGGAAAATACCAACCTTACCATCACAAAGACCATCAACCGCTTGGGAACCGTCTTCTTCCTGTTTATGTTCAATATCGGTATCTCCGTTTTTGTATTCCTGCTCACGGGGATAATGATTTTTTCACAGGTGCTTTTTATCATCTATGCCATGTTCCTGCCTGTGAGCTTCCTCCTTAGCATGGTTCCCTCTTTTGAGGGAATGTCAAAGCGTGCCATTACGAAACTGTTCAACACCATCCTTACCAGAGCCGGAATCACTCTGATTATCACGGTAGCGTTCAGTATTTCCACCATGCTCTACAACCTGTCTGGGGAATATCCGTTCTTCCTGACGGCGTTCTTGCAGATAGTGACTTTTGCCGGAATCTATTTCAAGCTGGGAGATTTAATGGGGATGTTCTCCTTACAGAGTGGCGATTCTCAAAGTATGGGAAGCCGTATCATGCGAAGACCCCGTATGCTCATGTACGCCCATATGCACCGTTTACAGCATAAGTTAGGACGTTCCGTGGCGGCTCTTGGGGCTAGAACGGCTGCATACCACGCAGGAAAACAGGTTGGCTCAGACCAGAGAACTGCTTCCCACTCTAGCTCTTCCAAACGGACGCAGACAGACCACAGCAGACCAGATGGACAGGCAGCACCGGAAAAGGAATCCGCATGGAAACGGGCTGGCTCTGTGGTAGGTACGGCGGCAGATACCAAAGATAAGATAGCCGATACTGCCGGACAGCTTCGGGAACAGGCAAAGGATTTGCCCGTCAATGCAAAGTACGCCCTTTACCACGGGAAAACACAGGTATCAGAGGGAGTACGGGATTTTACTTCCAGCGTGACCCAGACCCGAACTGCCAGAGCCGAACAGCGGAACGCACAGGCAGAAAGCCGCAGACAGACCATTGCAGAACGCAGGGCGGAACTGGAACAGGCAAAACAACCGCAAAAGAGAGCTTCCGAAGCACCCAAAGGGGCTGCTCCTGTCCATGAACGCCCTGTTACTGCAAAGCAGCCAGAAGATTTCCGACATCATGCATCTACCACTCATACAGGAAAGCCAGCCATGCAGCCAGCTTCCCCATCCATCAGGGAACGGGGACAGGTTTCTTATGGGGAAACTGTGGCGGAACGGGCTTCGGTTCCGGTGGTAAAAGCAGCTTCCATCCACCATGAACAAACACCGTCTGTAAGGACAGAACGCCAGATACTCCCTCCGATTTCCCCGACAAACCAGAGGAAAGACAAAAGACAGCAAATACGGCTGCCCCCGTCCGGCAAGACCTGTCCAAAATGATACGGCTCCTGTGATACCGGAAGTAAAACGGGCTGCCCCTGTGGTAAAAGAATCGAACTTTACCATCCGGCGTACCACAGCCAGAAAGGAGTGGACAAAAACGGTAAAAACGGCTGCCAAACAAAAGAAAGGGGAGAAACCATGAAGTTAAGACACCTTTTCTTTGCCTGTTCCGGCGTGTTCGTGATGATGTTCTCCCTGCTCCTTTTGGTGGTGATTGTCTTCTCGGATGAGGAAGACGGCGGAAGCGGCGGAAACCTTATCTATGGGGGCGTGAGCATATCACAGGAAGTCCTCGCCCATAAACCTATGCTGGAAAAGTATGCAAGGGAATATGGCATAGAGGAATACTTAAAGGTGCTGCTCGCCATCATACAGGTGGAATCCGGCGGCACGCTGGAGGACGTGATGCAATCCTCGGAATCTCTGGGGCTTCCCCCGAACTCCCTTAGCACAGAGGAATCCATCAAACAGGGCTGTAAATATTTCTCGGAACTGCTCGCAGCGGCAGAAACAAAGGGCTGTGACTTAAACAGCGTGATTCAATCCTATAATTACGGCGGCGGCTTCCTGGACTATGTGGCAGGACACGGAAAAAAAAAATACACCTTTGAACTGGCAGAAAGCTTCGCAAGGGACAAATCCGGCGGAAAGAAAGTCACCTACACCAACCCTGTTGCCGTAGAGAAAAACGGAGGCTGGCGGTATTCCTACGGAAATATGTTCTATGTCTTCTTGGTATCGGAATACCTGACCGTGGCACAGTTTGATGATGAAACGGTGCAGGCTATCATGGAGGAAGCCTTAAAGTATGAGGGCTGGACGTATGTGTACGGGGGCGATTCTCCCTCCACGTCCTTTGACTGTTCAGGACTGGTGCAGTGGTGCTATGGCAAGGCAGGAATCGCCCTGCCACGGACAGCACAGGAACAGTACAATGTAACACAGCACATCCCCCTGTCCGAAGCAAAAGCAGGGGATTTGGTCTTTTTCCACTCCACCTATAACGCCGGAACCTATATCACCCATGTGGGACTATATGTGGGAAATAACCGGATGTACCATGCCGGAAATCCCATTGGTTATGCAGACCTGACAGGCTCCTACTGGCAACAGCACTTTGCCGGAGCCGGACGAATCAAACAATAAGAAAGGATGAACCGATATGATTCAGATTAGAAAAGAGGAAAACCAGAAAAAGCAGAAAGAAAAGAAACTGAAAGTTTACAAAGTCAATACCCACAAAAAAACTGTGATTGCCCTGTGGGTGCTGCTGGCGGTGAGCTTCCTGTTTGCCGTCTATAAGAATTTCACGGCGATAGACATTCATACTGTCCATGAAACCAAAGTAATTGAAGAAACCATCCTCGACACCCACAAGATAGAAAACTTTGTGGAGAATTTCGCAGAAGTCTACTATTCATGGGAACAGTCTGCCGCTTCCATTGATAACCGGACAAATGCTTTAAAAGGGTATCTCACCGGAGAGCTGCAAGCCCTGAATGTAGATACTGTCCGAAAGGACATCCCCGTATCGTCTGCCCTGACTGATTTTCAGATATGGGAAATCACAGAAGAAAAGGAGCAGCATTATCAAGTGACCTATACCGTAGAACAGCATATCACAGAGGGAGAATCCGTTAAAACTGTCCGTTCCGCTTATCAGGTGACAGTCTATGTGGATGGCTCTGGAAACCTGACGATTGTTCAGAATCCTACCATCACCAGCGTTCCCGTAAAATCCGGCTACACTCCAAAAGCAGTACAAAGTGACGGTACGGTGGATTCTATCACTACGGAGGAAATCAACGAATTTCTCACCACCTTTTTTAAGCTGTACCCTACGGCAACTGCAAAGGAGCTAACCTATTATGTAAATGATGGTGTGCTGAAACCTGTGGGGAAAGAATACATTTTCTCCGAACTGGTGAATCCAGTTTACAATCGAAGCGGAAATCAGGTGACGGCTTCCCTAGCAGTGAAATATCTGGATAACCAGACCATGACAACACAGGTATCGCAGTTTTACCTTGTGCTGGAAAAGAACGGAGAAAACTGGGAGATTGTGAAATAGTTATAGAAAAACGTGCATTTCTCATTTGGAGATTTGCACGTTTCTCTTACAAAATATTTAAAAAGAAATTTTCGTTTAATCTTTATACTTTTGGTTAGCTCCCAATAGTAGTGTGTCAATTGCTTCGGATAATTCTTTTCTTACTTTATCAGGATTAGAAAAAGCATATCTTAATTGTAAAGTTGTATAACCATGAAGCATACCTGTTACCATGTTCAAAATTTCAGTGGTCTTATCTGGATTAAAGCCACATGAGCAAATAAGTGTTTTAAGTAAAGATAGATAATCATTAAAAATGATTGCTGTTTCCTCTGTTCCATTCCAACTAGCCCATTGAATTATTTCATAAACACCGGGATGTTCAATCATATAATTAAGATATTCAACTGCCACTAATTTTAACGCTGAATCCCTGTCTTACCGATTACTGCACGAATCATTTTTTTCATTCATAGTACGCATACCACTATGTGCTATCTCCCTAAGAAGTTCATCCAAACTTCCTATATGATTATATAAGGAGGGGGTACGAATCCCTAAATTTTCAGCAATAGCTTTCAAAGAAACATTATGAAGTCCATTTCTATCAGCCATATCAGAAGCAGTTTTTATAACTTCGGCTTTTGTAACTCGCATATCCATTTTCCTCTTTCTACACATCATTTACTTCATTTTAAGTAATCAAATTAATGAAGTCAATAATTTGGTTAGAAAAAATGAGCTCTTGTATTGACAAACAGTCTTATAATATTTAAAATTACTAATGTAATTAGTTTTTATGCTATTTAAATTAGTTTACGAAAGGAAATACAAATATGTGTACAAGATTTGTGTATAATGGAAAAGAAACCATTGTTGGGTTCAATTTTGATATTGACCTTTCTGAATGGGAACATACTGTAATTGCCGAAAAGGACCGTTTTTTTATAGGAATAAAAATGTCCGATAATAAGTACCACTCTTTTCATGGAATCAATAGAAATGGGAATGTTGGCACATTGTTGTATGTACATGGAAATGACAATGCACAATTTTGCGGTAATGAATCATGCTATACAATAGCTGATTTGACAGAAAATTTTATAAAAGGCAACCTCTCTTTTGATGATTCATTGGAGATAGTGAAAAAAAAGAAAATTACTTATGCACCTGACACTACTATGCAGGCTATGTTTTCGGATAGAAATGGGCGTGTTCTCATTATTGAACCGGGGATTGGGTATCGCTTGGAAAAAGAAAAATATTCCTTAATAACAAATTACTCCATTTTAAAACCAGAATTGACTAATCCATATGTTTTATCTGGGGATAACAGATATGAAAAGGCAAAGGATTTACTGCAAGGATATGGAAAAAACTTCTCTATTTCCAACGCCTTTGATGTACTTAGGTCAGTACGTCAGGAAGGACTTTGGGCAACCAGAGTTTCTTTTGTATATTCCGTTGCTAAAAATAAGATATATTATGTGTTGAACAATGATTTCAAAAAATATTGCAGAGTATCAATTCTAATATCACTGCAATTATAAGCAAAAGTGGAGGATTTACATTTCCCCCAGTTCCTTAGATTTGACAATACCATCTGCCTATTGCGATTTTTATTTACTTTTCCATCAATATTTCAAACAACAATTTCTACTTCGACAATCAAGTTAATTTATGTTGTTTAACCTCTATTTCCTTTGTCTACTAAGACATTTAATTATTTACCATACATCTGTGATAATTTTTAATTTGCCTATTGACTTTAACGTTACGTCATAGTATATGATAAAACCAAAAGGAGGAACTAGAATTATGAAAATATCCGCTATCCGTTCTGACAAAGTTTATTCAAAAATTATGAATGCACCGTTAGACAAAAAAAATGACATTTATAGATATGAACTTATGAAGCCTTTTGAAAAAAAGTGGGCTTGTTATAGTGTTCCTATGAAAGCTCTAACGCCTAATGGATATGATGTAATTATGGCAAGCGAAATGCTTGGACATATCGCCCCAACCGCTGTTGACCAAAAAGCAACAAAATAATATTAAGCTAATTTCTGATAATACACTCTGGGAAAAATGTGAGTTATCCATTCAGCAGTCGTTGAATTGCTTTGTTGAACACGGTGTTAATCTACCCATTAAAGAATATGCGTTTACAATTTTACTTGCAAATGCTAAAAATCCTTACATTATTTTAAATGATGGTTACTGTGGTGATGGTGGTATTCCAGGATATATTTTTTCTTGGTTACTACCTAATGAATACACTTTATCACATCTTCATGTAGCATTAGCACATGAAACTAATCACAACGTACGATTTCAATTTATTAAATGGAAGAATGACATCACTCTTGGTGAAATGATAGTCAATGAGGGATTGGCAGAAAACTTTGCAACATTTCTGTATGGTGAAGATAAAGCAGGTCCTTGGGTAACAAAAACTGATATAGAAACCTTAAATGAATATATTAAGCCTATTATTCGGGACGGTTTAAATGTTCAAGGATTAGAAAATCTGAATGCATACCTTTATGGTGATGAAATGGCAGCATTACAAAACTATCCTCAGGTCGGATTACCCTATTGTTCCGGATATGCGTGTGGCTATCACTTGATTAAACACTACTTGCAAAAGACTGGAAAAAAACATTGTCGAAGCAACTCTATTACCTGCAAAAGAAATTTTAAATGCTACGGAGGATTTTTGGAATGAATGAAAAAGCTAAAACAGTCCATGAAGTTGCTAAATTAACAGGTATTACTGCTCGAACACTACATTATTATGATGAAATTGGTTTATTAAAACCATCTATTATAACCGAAGCAAAAATACCGTCAGTATACAGACGACGATTTAACTAGGCTTCAGGAAATTTTGTTTTTTAGAGAAGTTGGATTCGCCCTAAAAGAAATTAAGGAACTGCTGGATTCACCTCATTATGTTCGTTCAGAAGCATTAGAGAGTCATGTACTGATTTTGGAAGCTCAGAAAGAACGAATAGAAGCTTTGATTTCACTTGTAAAAGACACAATCAACGGAAATAAAGAAATTAAATTTTCTGCATTTTCAAATGCAAAAAACTACTTGAGTTACAATCGCAATTTCAAGAAGAAGTATTAGAACAATGGGGAAATACTGAAAGTTTCAGAGAATACAAGACTATGTTTTCTTCCCATTCAAAGCAAATACAAGAGAAAGAAATAGAATCTTTTTTATTCAATGGCTCGCAATATTTTTGAAAAACTAGCTATGTATGAAAATAGTCCTGCGGAAAGTTCAGAAGTACAAGCAATAGTACATGAATGGCAACAATATATTTCTGAACACTTTTATGAATGTAATAAACAAATTTTATCTAATTTGGGAGTTCTCTATATTACAGATGAAAGATTTACCACTTTTATAAATAGATTTAGTAGTGGAAATCTTGCAGCTTTTTTTAATGAAGCAATACAAATTTTTTGCAGAGGTTCAGAATGAATATGATGGAGTGGGTTATTTGTCCTATATGCAACAATAAAACAAGGATTAAAATACGAAAAGATACACAGCTAAAAAACTTTCCGTTGTATTGTCCAAAATGTAAAAAAAAGAAAGTTTGATATGCGTAAATAACTTCAAAATAGAAATTATCAAAGAGCCAGACGCCTAGACGCAGAGCCGATAATTTATAAGCTATATAGCTTATAGACTATCGGCTCATTTTAATTTCAATCTTATTCTTGCAGGCAATAGAAGTTATTTATCTTCCATTTCCTTGTATTTGACAATACCATCTGCAACGCTTTCCATGATAACAAGGTCTGCGTCTGTAAAATTGTCAATTTTGCTTTCAAGCTGTCTTCGTCTGCTGCTTTTTGCCAGACTATCAGAGGATAAAAAGAACTCATCCACTGATACATTCAGCAGAGATACAAGGTCGTACAGCACCTGTAAACTTGGGTGCTGCACCTTATTCTCGATATTTGTTAGGTAACGAGGGTCAATCTCAATCATTGCTCCCACCTGTTCACGGGTCAAACCCTGTTTTTTGCGGGCTTCTTTTATGGCAAGCCCAAACGCCCTGAAATCATATTTATCTTCTTTTTTACGCATAATACACCACCTCTGTACATTTTACTGTTCCTGTTATAATAGTGACAGGTATAGAAAAACGTATTGTACAGTTGTACAGTTCCTATTATGTGTACCAAAGATAAAACTATGCTGCTGAAACGGAAATAAAAAAAACCGTTATTTGGCAGTACACTTTTCTTGCGTCAAAATCACATAAGCCTTTCCAGACGACGGTTTAATAAAAGCCGCCGTCTTTTTTTGCATGAAATATAGATGATTTTTAAAGTCTACTACTTTATACAGACAGCGGCTTACAGGAGGAAGCCGCTATGCAAAATATTTTCTTAAATATATCTACATTCGGTAAACCGTTAAAAAAAGCCATCCACCTACGCTAGAAAAGTCTGACCTGCAATATGGTTTTTCACAATACATAGTAAGAACTATCGAAGCACACAAGCAGAAATATCGTCTGTTTGCGTGCTTTTTTAGTTGGAAGAAAAAGTTTTTAAATTTTTCTTCTCAAAACGCAACTGAACCCCCCTGTCCTGTCGGGACTAAGAGCGAAAAGGGGAAAGAAGCAGAAATTCCTATCAACTCGCTCCCTTTCAAGGCTGGAAAGGGGGTGAGCAATGATGAAGCCATCTGAATTTCAGACAACCATAGAGAACCAGTTTGATTATATCTGTAAAGTCGCTATGGAGGATGAACGCAAAGACTATCTCAAAGCGTTGTCCAGACAGTGTAAACGGGAAACCCTGTTCTGTGATATGGACGATTACACCGTCAACTTGTTTTCTTCCGAAGACACCTATCCATCCCACTTCCATACTTTTGAAATGGATGGATTTACTGTCCGCATTGAAAACAGCCTGTTAGCAGCAGCGTTGGAAAATCTGGACGGAAAGAAACGTGATGTTATCTTGAGATATTATTTTCTTGGATTTGACGATACGGAAATTTCAAAATTCTGGAAGTCAACCGTTCTACCATCCAGAGAAGAAGACACGCCGGACTGGAATTTATCAAAAAATTCATGGAGGAAGAAGCATGACAGCAAAGCACCCTATGATTCCGTTTCCTGTGATTGTAAAGGCTGCGGACGGTGATATTGAAGCAATCAATCAGATTGTACGCCATTATAGCGGTTTTATTGCCAGCCGTTCCATGCGTCCCATGAAAGACGAATATGGCAATACTCTCATGGTTGTAGATGAAACCCTACGCCGCCGGATGGAAACACGTCTGATTGCAAAGATTTTATCTTTTGAAATCAGGGAACCAAAGTAAAAATAACGCTCTCCTGTGGAAGCATGGACAAGCCCATGCTTCCCAGACAGAGCTTGCCAGCCTATTAAAGTGCATTATCACCAGTGCATTTTAACAGGCTGACAAAGCCGGATTGTTCCTTGAAAAAGAAAGCGTCTAATCAACGCAGCATAAAGCAGCCGAATACGTTTCGATAGAAAGAGAGCCGTTGGGCTGGCACGCCGTGACCCACCAAAGGAGGGATGATACCGGATAGCGATTCCTGCCAGCGTTCCATAAGCAGCTTACCGCAGAGCTGCCGCCATGACCTTTCTATTGTGATAATGATACTTCCGTACAGCCTTAGTCCGTGTGATGATGTAGCACCGCTGGCAAAGGGTACGGCTGGATGAGAACCATGCAGCCAAAAGAAGCAGAAATTTCCTGCAAAAATGTATTTAAGTGTGAAGATAAGTCGGCATTAAAAAAAAAGAGTTCAATCAGAAATGGATAGAACTCATCAATCAATTAGAAAAATCCAAAGGACAGGTATTACCTGTAAAATGATAGACAAACATTTCTCAACACGGTATAATAAGTGTAGGTGGAATGTTTGTTTTATCTTCTCTTTAAGGGAGATAAAATATGATGAACACAAAGTCAAAAGTTGCTATTTATTGCCGCTTATCTGAAGAAGATAGAAACAAGCAATTTGAAACGGATGACAGCAACAGTATTCAAAATCAAAAATCCATGCTGATTCAATATGTATTGGAACAAGGTTGGGAAGTCTACAATATATACAGTGATGACGATTATACTGGTTCAGATAGACGAAGACCAGAATTTAACAAACTGTTAAATGACGCTGAACACCGAAAATTTGATATTATCCTCTGTAAAACACAATCCAGATTTACCAGAGAGTTAGAGTTGGTGGAAAAATACATACATGGATTGTTTCCTATTTGGGGATTCGTTTTATCAGTATTGTAGATAATGCAGATACCGCTAATAAAGGAAACAAAAAAAATCAAGACAAATCAATGGTCTGGTTAATGAGTGGTATTTAGAGGATATGTCAGAAAACATCCGCAGCGTATTGACTGACCGCCGGAAGAATGGATTTCATATTGGTGCATTTGCTCTTTATGGTTATAAAAAAAGACCCCGAACAAAAAGGGACACCTGATTATTGACGAAGAAGCTGCTGCTGTTGTCAGAGAAGTTTTTACTTTATTTTCACAGGGATATGGCAAAACAGCGATTGCCCGTATGCTGAATGACCGTGGGATTCCAAACCCTACGGAATATAAACGGCTTCATGGTTTACGCTATAAGCAGCCTACCAGAAAAAATAGTACCTTATGGAAATATTTTGCTATTTCCGATATGCTGACAAATGAAATTTATATCGGAAATATGGTTCAAGGAAAATACGGCAGTGTTTCGTATAAGACAAAACAAAATAAGCCCAGACCTAAAGAGGAATGGTACAGAGTAGAGGGAACACACGAACCGATTATTGACCGTGAACTTTGGGATAGAGTACAATCTATGGTAGCTGAAAAAAGCAAAACCATTTACAGTAGGAACCATAGGGGCTGTTTGCCAGAAAAAGCTCGCTGCATGAGCTGTGGCTATACCATGCGTTCTAATAAGCAGACAGATGGAAGACATTATTTACAATGTTCAAATCGCCATGTTGCAAAGGACGCTTGCATAGGCTCATTTATTTCTGTGAAGAAGTTGGAGCAGGCAGTTATTTCTGAACTGAACAAGTTATCACAAGAATATCTTGATAAAGATGAATTGGAACAGAACGTGGAATTTCACTCCAACGTAAAGGAGAAAAAAACTGCTTTAGAAACACAACTTGCTACTTATCAAAAAAGATTGAAGAAGACGCAAAGGTAATCAGAGAACTTTATCTTGATAAAGTAAAAGGGATTCTTTCCGAAAATGATTTCCTGAATTTGTCAAAAGACTTCACAAATGACAGAGAACGGCTTGAAAAGCTGGTGATTGAAACGCAAAAACAGCTTGATGTAATTGAGAGAAAAAATCCAGACAGGCGATAATCGCCGCCAGCTTATTGAGCAATACACAAATCTTGAACATTTAGACAGAGAAACCGTTGAAACTCTAATTGATTATATATTAGTAGGAAAAACGGATTCCAGGGACAAGAAATGTCCCGATTGAAATACATTGGAATTTCTAAGTTCTGTAAAATCTGGTGTCTGGCACACCAGATTATATAGAACTTCTACTTAACACTTCTATGTTGCACTTATGCAGTTGCACCATCTGCTGCAAGATCTTCATGAAGATCTGTAATCGGATCTCCTTTCGATTGGAAATACGTTGCAGTCCACGGAGCTCCGCTGGCTGCCTGTGGCCATAATGCCAGTGTATGATCAACATAATCTTTATATGGCATCGTATATCGCTGTGAAAGATAACGCATAGATGCAGCTAATTCGCCATCCGGTCCACCGAACTGACTTATAATGATCTTCGCCAGTTTCGATTCGTCTGGGTTATCTTCACAGGATATTGAAGTCTTTTTTCATAATTCCACATAAATCAGCATCCCCCTTCCTGCCACGGCCATGGTTCATTGATCCAATTCCAGCAGTCACTGTTTTCGCTGACTGTATCTACAGTTAAAGGTCCATATACCTCTGCATATTCTTTGAGTGCTTCAATACGTTTCTCTTTATATTTTTGAAAATATTCAAGTGCTTTCTGATTTCCGTGGATGTGTATCTAAAAATAATTTAACATCATCCACCGCGAAACTAATCTGATTTATATATTCAAAAGTTCTCTTCGATTCATTTCATGACAATTGCAACTCATTTACAGCATCCTCCTTTTTCCACGAAATGGTTTTTCAAGCTCTTGAAAAATAGTTCCACACTGAAATCCATAACCGAGATCGTGAAGTTTTCTCCACTGCTGCCATGGGACATAAGCCATCGCAACCGGAAACTCTTGCAAAACATCCGTTTTGCTGTAATCACCAACACACTCATCGCAACAGTAATTTTTCGACTTCTGCTCCGGAAGTGGAGGGACAGGAATATTGCAATGAAGCTGTCTTTCATTTTCCTGCCTTGTTTGTGGCCTGTAATTTCCATTCTGACAATAACAGTTCGTATTCCTATTAGAACAATATGGTGCCATAAAATAAATCCTTATATCTTTTTGTTATTGTATGGAAGATAAGAAAAATTGTGAACAACAGCAAAAGGGATTGCCACGTGACAATCCCTAAGCATAATACATTCACTTAAAAGTAGTATTTATTTCGCACCTAAAGTAACTTCCACTGTCTTCTCTTCATATTCTCCATTACTCTGTGGAATCTGAATTGTCAGTGACACCTTATCTCCTTTGGCATAATATTGAAGCTGTTCCTGAAGATCATCCATGCTTGATACGGTTGTTCCGTCAATTGCTGTGATAACACTTCCTTTTGCCATTCCGGCTGCCTCTGCTCCACCGCCTTTTTGTAATTTCTGTTACATAAACGCCTTCCGGCATATTCAGCTGTTTGGAATATTCAGCCGGCACGCTCATTCCTTTGATGTCAATTGCGCCCTGATCTTTTTTCTGCAACCTTTGTCTTTGTCGCCTGATTCATCAGATTCTTGATCAGATCGGATACATCACTGATTGGAATTGCATATCCGACACCTTCTACAGAATCACCAACCAGCTTGGATGAGTTAATTCCAATCACTTCGCCACTTGCATTTACAAGTGCTCCACCACTGTTTCCGGGATTAATCGCTGCATCTGTCTGAATCAGTTTGGCATCACTCTCTGTTGTCTCACCGGTCTGCTCGTTTGTTTCAGAAACAGAACGATTCAAAGCACTGATTACACCAGTTGTTACTGACTGTCCATAGCCAAGTGCATTACCGATTGCAATCGCAGGTTCTCCAACCTTTAGCTGTGTGGAATCTCCGAGTGTTGCTACCGAAATTGCTTTCATCGTATCATCTGAAATAGAATCAAGCGGAACAGCCACAACAGCAATATCATACTCTGAGTTTGTTCCTTTGATATTTGCCTCAACACTTGTTCCATCATCAAAAGTAACTGTTAATGTATCGCTTCCTGCTACTACATGATTATTTGTAACAACCAGAAGTTCTGAATCATTCTGGGAAATAATGATTCCTGTTCCAGCACTTTCGCTCTGTTGCTGTGACACACCACCAAAGAAATCCTGAACCTGCTGCACACTCATATTTGTAATTGATACGATTGATGGCATTACATTTTCCACAATACTTGAAACATCTGAAGTTACAACACTGGAAGATTTGGATAATGAAGCATTGCTGCTCACAGATTTGGTTGCCGTAGTATTGGTCTTCGTCACACCGGTCAATCCCAGCACTTTACTTCCAACAACATTTGATGCCAAAAAAAATGTACCACTGGAAACAACTCCAAACAATAGTGCAAATCCTGTCACTGCCACTGCTTTGGGAATTTTCTTTTGTGGTTTCTTACCATGCGGTACTTGATGTTTCTGACCACCATTGTCATCATGAAATGGTGTTTCACTCTGTCCGTTTCCATTCATTCCATCCGAATTATAATAATTATATTGATTCTCCATAAAGATTACCTCTTCTCTTGTTTATTCTTTTTCTTTGATGTTTACATAGTAACTCCGTATTGTGATAAATCTGTGTATAATCAATTAATAAAGATTGAAAAGAATGATAAAAAACAGGATCAGAACTTCCTTCTTAATCCGTTCTAATCCTGTCTATATTTTTTCAACCAGCTAACCAGTATCTTTCATCTGACTCTCAAACTTACAGATCAATGAAATCTACATCATAATCATCTGATTTTCTTCCTTTTTTTTTTGATTTTTTAGCTGATCTTCCTAAATTTCTTGTATTTTCTGTCGGTGCATCATATTCATCGTCATAATCATCATCGTAATCATCATCAAAATCATAATCAGCATACTCATCATCAAAGGCATCGTAATCATCATTAAAATCATCATCATAACCATCGTCATAATCATCATCTTTTACTTTTTTACGTCCAAACGCCTTTCTGTCTGACTTCTTAGCAGCAACCGGCTCGTCATCTTCTTCATCTTCATCTTCAAAAGGAATATCATACTCGTCATATAAATCATCAAGTTCCTGATTTCTATGCACAAGTTTTACTGCAAACATAATCATAAGAACAAGTAATACAACTACGATGAGTGCTCCTCCAGCCAGAAGAACAATTGGATGCTCTTTTACAAGCGACTCCAGTTTTCCAACAATCCCTTTTGCTTCCTTCTTTGTACTGTCTGTTGTCTGAACATCTACACTCTGATAAGTTCCATCCTGTGAATCATACTGATAGAACCCTTTTTCACCGGTTCTTGTATTCACCGCATACAGGAGATCATAACGATCATTCTCCGGGTTTGCCCAATATGGATACGTCTGATCTGCTACTGTAAGTTCCCCTTCCCGGTAAGAATTCGGAAGTTTTGCTCCTCCATTATCTGTTAAAAGAATAATAGATGTTGTGTCAGAAATCTTCAATTCTGTATATGGAACGAATGTTGAATCATCTTCATTGTACAGGAAGAACTTTCCTTCTCCTGAAGCATCTACCAGATATCCAAGTGTAACACCAGCCTCATTAGCAACAAACTTGTGTTCTTCACCATTGAATGTCTTTGTAGTCTCACTGTATCCTACCGGGATTGCAGATGTTGCAAATCCTTCTGAGAAATTGTAATCTGTTCCGTTCACACTTACTGTGATATCTGTGGCTGTACCAGTTGTTGCTGTACTGCCGGTTTCCTCAACTTCTGTTGAACCATCATCTGCCTGTTCAATCTTAATTGCGGAAGATCCCTGATCTAATGTCAGCGTCTCATCAGAATACAGATAAGCCTTTGAGCTGTCAACTGTGATCGTTGTGTCTCCCATCTTCAAGGCTTTAAACTTCATTGTAGTACGAAGCTCTGTCGCTGTTCCGTCTCCGCTTCCTGAGTATGTAAGCTTGCCATCACTGTCTGCTGTTACACCCTCTCCGCTTTCAAACTGAAGTGCAGAAGTATCATAACTCATTGTAATATCTGCATCACCAACAGCTGAATCACCGGATCTCACAACAAGATCTACACTTACTTCCTCTCCAACCTTTGTCTGTGGATCAGAGAACATCAGAGAACCATCAGCTGCACTTACGATTGTGCTGAACATTGGCACTGTAAGACACAGTGATAATGCTACTGCCGCTAATTTCTTTGCTTTCATATAATTACCCCTTCTTTTGTTGTCTTAAACTTATATACCATCCTATTGTACACTGTTTGAATGGAGTTGTCCACCCGGAAGCGAAAGAAATCTTGTATGAATCATTATTTACAGATTTCCTTTTTCCTTGAAGCTATTCCAATATACTATCCGAAAATCCACTTTCTGAACATTTCGCAGATTATCTTAAACGATTTCAAAAAATAATATGTATAATGGTTCACAAATAGCATATACGGTTTTTCAACCAATTTTTTTCGAATTAAATCAATCATAGTACAAGAAACATATAAAATAAACACAACCAAAATTGAATATAATATCAGAAAAGTACTATCCTGATATTGATTGATTTTAAAGATATTCGTCCATAAATAATAACGAATATAAGAACTGTCATGAATTAGGTATACCCCAAATGTTGCTGATGCAATCATATTAATCCATTTATGATAGTTCATTTTCAATGTTACAAATCCCATAAAAAGTGTAATCGCCATCAACAAAATTGGAAGTCTCTCTTTTCAAAAAAAAATCAATTGCATGTGTTGACCACTCCTCTTTTTTTGTTCCAAGAAAAAGAAACGTCGTACTTACTGTATATGTTATAATTAACACCATAAAATAAAGAGAAAAATAATGTTTCGATTGAAGTTTCTGATTACCTCCATACAAATTTACATATCCTGCAATTCCATATAATGTTACAAACCACAATAATGAATTACTCTCAAATAACTGAGTTGTAGCCGTAGGTATGATTGACCAGCACAAAACCATCATCAAGATCAAGTACTGATATTCTGTCTTACTCAACCCATGCAACAGTTTATTTAAAAACGGATGTATTAAATATAACATAAAATATGTACTTGCAAACCACCAACCCGGATACGTGATAGGAAGACAAACTTTAATCAATTGCTTTATCTCAAAAGCATTCAATCGTAACATTACCGATAAAAGATATGTCATAATTGAATAAAAAACAACCTGTCCCCAAAATTTCAAAAAGTTTTTTAGGCTGAAATAACTTTTCTGTATTTTCAATCAGAAAATATCCAGAAATCAATACGAAAATATCTACACCAACTTTCCCACCCATGAGAATAAAATCATACCAAAGATGTGGAAGTGTAACCTCATTAAAATTCCATTCAAAATTTCCATGATAAGCAAAATGGTGAAACATGATCATAATCATAGAGATGATTCGAAGTAACTCAATTGAAGTATTACGGTTAATTATCTTTGTGGATTGAACACTTTTTTCCATATTTTCACTTCACTCCTTCCATTCATATCTATAACTAATATATTTATCTCATTTTCACTTTGTTCTTAAAATCCCCTTCACCCTAAGTACAAGTTCTTTGAACTCATCCGGGTTCAACCACATAATTTACCCCAACAATAGTAAATACGCTTACAGCCACCATTCCGATTGCATAGAGAAACCATGTGATAAAAAGATGCCATGTTCTTAGGAATAACATATGTTCCAACAATACAAAGAAGTGCAACGACAAGTACATTTCTAAAAATTCGGAACATAGATTTTTTTGCACATCCTTTTACCAGATGCCGACTTGTATAGAACACAATTTCAAAAGAGCGATATCCATAAGAACATACTGTACCAAGAAGAACTCCTGCCATGCCGAACTTCCATACCAGCCCAAGAGAAACCGTGATATTTATCACTGCTTCTAAAATCGCCTGATATCTCGTTTCTTTATAATGCCCTGCTGCGCAGATAATCGTCAATCCCGGAATCCTTACATTTTGCATAAAAACAATTACTGTAAATAAAATTCCAAGAACCGGACGCACATACTGTACATCCGTCAGGTTAATGGTATATACCCCGACAAAAGGCAAGATTAAGACTCCCATACAGGCAATCACAATAAACATGATTACAAAAATACATATACTCATAACTAGAATAGCTCTTCTTTAATGTCTCTTCCTCATTCTTGGCGATCACTTCTCCAAATCCTGCTGTCAGACCATTCGAAAAAGAGGTCATCAGCTGATTCACTGCATTAACCACCATCATATAAATTCCATACACACTGACTTCAAGAAGAGATTTTGCCCCAGACAAATTGTCAACACTGTTGTATCTGTATTATTTACAATAATACCAACAACCTGATGAAGCAGTGCCGCGTTTTTTGCTTTAACGCACCTTCATTCGGTTCTGCATGGAAATCTAATGCAGGATATTTTCGTTTTTGCATAGATTTTAACCAATACAAGACGAAGCATATACACACCAGTTGCAACTGCCTTTACAAAAAAGAACACCTGCTCCAATATAAATCAGAAAAATAGAAACAACCATATTAACGATTGTTCCTGCTGCCTGAATCAGTGCAACCACATATCCTTCCTGATTTGCAGTCAATAAAACTCTGTATTTACCCAGAAAAAAAATAATCCACTAAAGTACTTCCTGCCAAAACAAGTATCATCCAACGCACAAGACTATTTTCAAGCTGTCCTGAAATAAAAAACGGATAGACACCTACAAGTACCAGTGTCAATGCCAGAAATAACATTCCGGATTTGTTATAAAATTTTCTTGACGCCGAAAGAATTGAATTTACTTCTTCCGTCTGATTCAATGCAAGAGGTGTATAGAGAGCAACAACTGTTGCCGTTCCTACTCCTGCTTCTGCCAGGCCCAGATATGTTAAAAACTGATTTACTGAAGTGATCATTCCATTCACACTCGATCCATATGCCTCAAGAATAAAACGTGGCAATATCAATCCAGACAAAAGAACAATTACCTGTAAAAGCAGACTTGCCACCATGTTTTTAATGCCTGTTTTCCTCTCATGAGATTTCCTTTCCTCTACTTTTTTTTTTCCTCACTCATGAATACCATCTTCCTGTACAAGCCCGTATTTACGCACAATACAACAGATGAAATCTTTCTCTTTGGCTGAAAATATGGATTTCGCAGGATTGTCAGGATATGCCCGCGAATAAAGCGTTTTCAAGTCCTGATATCCTTCTAACTTCTTATAATCCTCCTGTAATAGCATCTTATCCAGAACAATAAAGCGAGACCAGATCCAGAGGCACTCTGCCTCCTGTGTTAGTGATGGAAATTTTTCTTTCACTACTTCATAATTCTTTGTATATCCATCTATTATGTCAAATACTTTCGGACGGTATGCCTTTCCGGTAATACTGTCTTCTCGATGAAGATAATAATACTTCGGCTTTGTTCCTACTGCCACTTTCTTAATTCGCTGCATGAGGTCTACAGTATAATAAATATCTTCATACAGTCTCCCCTTCGGAAAGCGAAGATCTTCAATACAGCTTTTCCGGATCAGCTTATTCCATATTTCTCCACGGATCGTATGCCCCTGAGGATACAGCGAAAAGCCTCTTCTCCTGTGCAGACAAAATCCACCTCTTCCTTTTGTGTCTCGATTCTGTCTTTATACACTTCATATAAGCCACATGTTTCCGCTATCTTTGATACGTGTATACATATATTCAAACATATCATTTTCAATATAGTCATCACTGTCTAAAAAAATGATATATTCTCCTTTGCATAGGGAATTCCAGCATTTCTGGCATCACTAAGTCCACCATTTTCCTTATGTATCACTTCCACTCGATTGTCCTGTTTTGCATATTCATCACATATTTTTTCCACACTGGTCGGGACTCCCATCGTCTACCAGAATCACCTGAATATCAGAAAATGTCTGTCCCAAAATGGAATCCACACACTTTCTTATATATGGTTCAACTTTATAAACCGGTACGATCACACTGATTGTCGGCATGATATCTCCTCCATTTTATTCATAGTATGAAAGCAGAGTCTGCGCAGCGCTTTTCAATATCATATCCTGCTTTTGCAAATGCCTGCCTGATTCCTGAATTTTCTTCTTCGCTCCTATTTTCACCTTTGTAAGAAAGAATCACACGGCTCCATTCCTTTGGTGAATCCTGAACGTATCTGCCATTACACTCCTGATTCCGGATGCCTGCGCTTCCAACGCAACAATAGGAAGTCCCTCAAAAAGAGATGGGAATACAAAAATGTCCATTCCTTTCCATAATTTTGCAACATCTTTTCTGATCCCTAAAAATCTGATCCTATCTTCTATTCCGTATTCCTCAGCTTTCTTTTGGATCATTTCCTGAAGTTCTCCTTCTCCAACTAACAAAAAGTATAGCTTCTTCACAGGCAGATGCAACCTCACGAAAGATTTCTAAGAGAAATTTATGATTCTTCTGTTCTTCAAAACGTCCCACATGTCCGAGCACAAATTTTCCTTCTACTCCCAGTTCATGACGGATCTCTTCACGTTCTGACAAACTGAAAGCAAATTTTTTCAGATCAAGAGCATTGTGGATAAGATGATAATTGTTACTCTTTCTGATCTTTTTTTGAAAAGAGCCATTCTCCAGCCAATTCACTGCATGCAAAATACTTTGTAGCAAACATTGGAATCAACGGTCGGTTAATTCTGTGCAACAAATTTCTCACCACTCCCGGAGTCAGAATTATGTGAGTGTGCGATCACTGTTGGAACCTTTCCATAGCTTGCCACAATCAGCGGTACTATATTCGCTGCTGACAGCATATTTACATGAACTGCATCATATCTTCCAATTCGAAGTATCTTTCTCATTTGTCTGCTGAACTTCAATGGATGTTTTCTTGCATCACACGTATGAAACACTTTTCCTCCAAGTGACTTGATTTCTTCTTCATACGCAAGGTGTGGAAACATACTTATAAAATCAAATCTTACTCCTTGCTTACTCAATTTCCTATAATATGTCATCACAAAACTTTCAATACCTCCGGATTAAAGGATAATCCAACTTGTAATACTTTCATTTACTTTCCAATTACTTCCTTTCCATTGTCAGTTCATCTATCAGATTCGTCCACTGTCGATAAATCTCTTCTTTTTTTCAAATTTTTTTTACCCGATATCGTATGATTTGAAAAACGCAATTCTTCGTTCTTCACTATCCGTCAACAATTCTATACGATTTGCCATCTTGTCCAAATCATAAGGGGGATTAAATAGCCATCCTTTCCCTCCTCAACGATTTCTCTTGGCCCTGTTGTCACATCAAAACTCACCATAGGAAGTCCACTTGCCTTTGCCTCAAGCAATACTAACGGCAATCCTTCCCTGTAAGATGGTAATACCAAAAATGCATATTCATTATACAACTTATACACATCTTTTACATTCCCTTTCTGAATCAATTGAGACGTTAAATTGTATTCTACCACCTTTTGGTGTATCTCGTCAAAAGTATCTCCCGTCCCGTATAAATGCCATTCCCACTCAGGATGAGAAGGCAATACTTTTTTCGCCACTTCTACCAGAAGATCATATCCCTTTTCTTCACTGAATCTTCCAACTGTGATGATTTTTCTCGAATCCGCTTTGTATTTCTTTTCGCATAGTCAGGATTTCTGGTTTGATCCAATTATATATACTTCGGATTTTCTTTGGATTTATATGAAATTTTCTAATATAATCCTGTCTGTTCTGCTCCGTCAATGTCACTGTACAATGTGAAATTAACGAATCCCAGAAACGGAAAAAGCGGATATCTTTCTTCTCCCATTCATTCATCAATGCACCATGATCGCAAAACACATACTTTGCTTTCGTAAAAAACGAACCGGTGAAACCGTCATAGCAGGATAATTCTCCATAAGGAAAACTACATCTATTTGATTTTGTCTAACAAATTCTCTAAATGGTTGAAATGTCTTCTTAATTCTGTCGCGTACTCGACACTCTTCTTCTAGTTCTGCTCTGTATGTGATTCTCGGATCCAGTCATATGGAACATGCCCTCCTTTTCCAAAAATTGCATAAATATATACTTCATATTCTTTTTACAAAACTCATTGGCAAGAGTTGTTGTGACTTGCTCAACTCCTCCTGTTACTGTCATATCATAATTAACAAAACATATTTTTTTTCATTCTGAATATTCTCCATCTGCATAGTGAACAATGAATATCGTTTTACTAAGAAGGCGCCTATTGAACTTACAATAGACGCCCAAACTATTATTTCTTTAATATGTTTGCAGATTCTTCACCATTTTTTCAATATCAATACCATATCCTTCACTTGTAGCCCAGCCATATCCATTTGGATTTTCTTTCTGACCAAGCCATTCCACATAAGGAGCGCTTCCTCTTGTAACCAATGAAAATCTTGGATCTACGCATTCATTCTTTAATGCATCTTTGGATCCATATGCTTTCAAATGCTGAATCTGAGCTCGTATTCCTTCACGTACTGTAGTAAATGATGCTCCGGCAACGCCGCCACCAGTTGTTCCAAGTCCTGCAAAATTATTCTGTTCAATCTTAACATCACCACCAAATTTAAGCCATGCAGTCTCTTTCATTGCCTGTGTAAATGCAATTGCCCCATTGATTCCTTCCGCATTCGCTTCTTCAACGTAAATCTGACAGAACTTTTCAAGTGTTGGCGCATCCGTCTCAGCGTAATATGCCGGATATGTTGCACCCTTAGCCTTAAAATATTTTTCCATCTGGGATGCAGTCACAGTAGTCTTTCCAGAAATAGCCATCAACTGATCTGTAGTACAAGAATCATCCAATGTTCCATTGGTTCGGAAATAATACCATGTATTGGATATAAATTGCCATCCTGTCTGCATCACTCCGTTTTTATCCAAATAATATCTTGTTTTTCCAAAAGAAATCCAACCGGTCATCATGTAGCCTTCCGGCATAAAGAAATATTTCTTTCCGTCAATTGTCTGCCAGCCTGTCTGCATAATTCCATCCGTATTAAAATAATATTTCTTTCCACTGATTGTCTGCCAGCCTCGTACCATTTTTCCGTCTGATGCAAGATAATACTTTGTACTTCCAAAGCTGCACCATCCTGTCAGCATATGTCCATCCGGCATCAGATAATATCTCGTCTGACCAAAAGAAATCCAACCGGTCATCATATAACCTTCCGGCATAAAGAAATATTTCTTTCCATTAATTGTCTGCCAGCCTGTCCGCATCACTCCATCTGTGCCAAGATAATATTTCGTGCTTCCAAAAGAAATCCAACCGGTCATCATGTAACCTTCCGGCATAAAGAAATATTTCTTTCCATCGATCGTCTGCCAGCCTGTTACTGCTACTCCATTTTCATTGTAATAATATTTTTTTTCCATTTACTGTTTTCCAACCACGTTTACTCTCTACAATCAGCTTACCGTCAGAAGCAAACGTATACGTTGTCCCGTCAATCACCTGTTTTCCTGTCACCATCACACCATTAGAATCCAGATAATACCTTGTCTTACCAAAAGAAATCCAGCCGCGCATCATATAGCCTTCCGGCATAAAGAAATATCTCTTTCCATCGATTGTCTGCCAGCCTGTCTGCATCACTCCATCCGTACTCAGATAGTATTTCGTCTGTCCAAAAGAAATCCAGCCACGCATCATATAGCCTTCTGGCATAAAGAAATATCTTTTTTTCACTAATTGTCTGCCAACCTGTCTGCATCACTCCATTCGCATCCAAATGATATCTCGTCTGTCCAAAAGAAATCCAGCCACGCATCATATAACCTTCCGGCATAAAGAAATATCTCTTTCCATCGATTGTCTGCCAGCCTGTCTGCATTACTCCGTTTTTATCCAGATAATATCTTGTACTTCCAAAAGAAATCCAGCCGGTCATCATATAACCTTCCGGCATGAAGAAGTATTTCTTTCCATTGATTGTCTGCCAGCCTGTCTGCATCACTCCATCATCATTAAAATAATATCGTTTTCCATCAATTGTCTGCCAACCTCGTACCATCTTTCCATCTGATGCAAGATAATACTTTGTACTTCCAAAGCTACACCAGCCTGTCAGCATATGTCCATCGGGCATCAGATAATATCTTGTACTTCCAAAAGAAATCCAACCGGTCATCATATAACCTTCTGGCATGAAGAAGTATTTTTTTCCACCAATTGTCTGCCAGCCTGTCACCCGATATCCATTTGCGTCAAAATAATATCTCTTTCCATCAATATCTTTCCGTGAATTAGTTACATATTTTCCGCCTTCTTTATATTTCCATCCATTGGAATCCTCTACCCAAGTTCCTTTTTTTCCTTAGATACTCCTAAATACTTTGCTATACCAGTAGCATCCGCAACACCGAGTTTTTTAACCCAGCTTCATTATTCAGATATGTATTTACATCGCCTGTATTCGTTACAAATGCATGTTCTACTATAATTCCAGAATATTATTTTCTTTCGCTGCAATCTGAACCGAAAAATAATCTGATTTTGATCCATCTGGATACTTTTCATCTGCCAGTGTTGTATCTTTACTATAAATAGATCTTTTCTGCAAACCAATCGCAGTCAGCTCATCCATAATGTCATTCGCCAGCTCTTTTTCCCTGCTGTGCAACTTCTGGTTTCCAACTATCATTTGGTACAATTACTTCTGCACCTTTTGCTGAAGTCGATGTAGAAGAATTCAAATGAAAGCTAACAAATATACTTGCCCCTGCTTTTTGCAGCCGCATATACTCTGTCACTGATATCCCCACCACTGTTCTTATTGCTTGGATATGGGCATGCTGCTGTCGTTCGTGTCATGTAAACCGACACATTCGCATACTTTTCCAATTCTTCCTTACAATATTGTGCAATCTTTAAAGTTAAAACTTCCTCTCTTACACCATTCGCTCCTGCTCCTGTGTGTGTTGAATCATGTCCCGGATCAAGAGCAACCACAACATTCTCATTGACAGCTCTCGAATCATCTACAGCTCTTGCATTATCCTCTGCATAAGTCTGAATATCTTCATCCGAATCATATTCTTCAACTTCCGCTTTCTCCAATGCATCTTCTATACTGGACTCTTCCATCACATTTCCATCTTCATCAATACTCATAACAGCAACATCATACTGCTCCTCATCAGTTGCTGCTTCTGCATCCGGTTGTCCTTCAATCGGCTGTAATTCTGACATTCCTTCATATGTTTCATTAACACCAAATTTTGCTTCCATTCCAAGATCCGACAGCAAATAACTTGTTTCCATCTCTGCTGTCTTTACTGTCAATTTGGTTATTGTATAAATTCCATCCTCTCCATCTGCATATGCCTTCTCATATAGAAAGACACCGTCTTCTGATTTTACAGAAGTCCATGTTTGTGTATCCCCATTATGTTCTACACTTAAATCAATCTCTTCAATATTTTCTGTTCCATCCCCCAGGAAACAACAAGTCTCTGTGTTGCCGGAGTTTCTACGTACGGACTTTCTATGTACAAATAATTCAGGTGCTGCTCTATTGCATTCTGAACTTGATTTTCTTCTATCTGCTCACTGTCTGATGGCTGATTTTCAACTGTTTCTATATTTGTATCCACTTTTGTGTCCGTTGCATAAACCGGTACTGATGTAACCACAGTTGCTGCTGCTAATATTGCGACCAGACAAGTTCTTATTTTTGATATCATTTTTTCCTCCTACTTATTTTCTATGTTTATCAATTGCTCTTATTTCCATCAGAAGTGATTCATGTATCCATCTAACTCTGTATCACCTGTATCTAATGCCTGTCCATTCTCTGTTAATTTAAGTTTCTCACAGTTATATGTATCCAAATAGGAGTTCACAATACATGTAAGTATTTCATCTTTCCCTGTGGTCCCCATACTTCTGATACGTTCACCAACTTCTGTATTCATATCCAGATCTATTGTTTTATTATTCTCGTCAATTTTACAACTGTTCAATTTACAACCTTCTGTCAAAATACCTTTTTCTATTAATTGATTCCAAACTGTTGTATCATCTATGTTTTCTGTCTTCATCTCTTCCGAAACGATTTCAGCATTTTCATTCACATAGTAAATTTTCAACGTCTTCATCTCTTGCTTTTCTTCTGAAATATTGCTTTTTTCTTCCTCCTGTTTTTGATTATTTTTTTCAGAATCTATCGTTTCACTTGTATCCTTATTGCCTGAATCCTCTACTGTAGTATTTTGTTCTGTATCCACATTGTTTTTCTCACATCCCACTGAAAAAAGCACCATACTTGTCAACATTACAACTACTAATAGCTTTTTCATATACCTTAACCTCCTCTTGCTTATTGCTCCCCACAGATTTCTCTATGATAATAACACAAAAAAATGCGTTTAAAAAAAGACTGATTTTCCAATCAGTCTTTTTTCTATAACATGTTATTTTAAATTATTTGTAATATGAACTTGGAAGCTGTTCTGTTTTTTACTGTTTTTCCGTTTTTAACATAATCTCTATAAGCAACCGCTGATTTGCTTCCTGTACTCCATGATCGTACATTAACATAATCATACCAATCTGGTTGGATTCCCCAAACTTCAGCATACAATGTTTTTTCCACTGACATATGTCACCAGTTTCACCGGATAATCATAGTCATTTCTGAATTTCAAATCTGATGATCCATAATCTACCATTGCATCCTGACCGATCGGCACATATGTAGATGGAACAGAATGGTTTCTTCTCTGAACAATTGTAAGTCCGGCTCTTATTGCTGCTCCGTAAAGCGTTGTGCTCGCCTGACAGATACCTCCGCCATATCCAACACCACCTACAACTCCTGCCTGCTTATATCCCTCTGCTTTTCCACATGGCCCTGCCACGCCAAAAAATGAAAGGGTCTGTCCCGGCTGAATGACAACCTGATTAAAGCTCTTTAATGCTCTACTCATATTATATGTGCCGTTTTCATTATTTGTAGACACTGTAGAGAATACTGACATTCTATCCACATAGGCTGGAGATGTTATCCTTAAGTTCAATGTTAAAATCTGACTTTCCGAATCCAGTATATCTACATAATATGTATGTGCTCCATTTCCTGAGAACGTAAATTCACATGACTTTTTAGTAGAATAATTTTGTAAAACTTTGTTATTTCCACCATATACTTCTCTGAAACGATATTTGTGAACATTATCATAACCTCCACTGGAAGTTGCTGTCAACTGTATTTTTTTTGTCCGTTTTTTGCTATACCATTTGTATTACTTACAAAGGAACCTCTTAACTGATTATCCGGATGTACCACTACCTGCATTGTGTACGTTGCACGTACCACCTGGCCTTCATCATCTTTTACATCCACATAGAAAATATGTGTTCCAATCCCCGTCGTTGTAAAAAGAATATGTGTTTTTATAACTATAACTCTGTCTTACCTTTGTAGTTGCTCCATACACTTCAGTAAACTGATACTGACGTTTTCCGTATCCACCCACTCCACTGCCAGTTAATGTAACAGTTCTTTTTGCATATTCTCTCGTTGTTTTATTGCTTCTGAGACCTGCTTTTATTACTTTATCTGGATGTACTACAACAGTCATGGAATATTTGAGTTTTGTACTCTGATTCTCTTTATCCTTTATATATACATAATAAGTATGCGTTCCTGGCCCTGTTGTCTTAAATGAATACGTCTTCTTTTCACTATACTTCTGAACGACAGTTACTTTTCCATTATAAGATTCTACAAACTGATATTTAAATGAACCATAACCACCTTTTGCATTTGCTGTTAAGCAGATATTTCTATCGATATATTCTTTTGTCGTCTTGTTACTTGTCACACTACCTGTCAACACATTATCCGGATGAGCAACAATATCCATCTCATAAGATGCTCTAGATTTCTGTCCCTGTTCATCAATCATGTCAACATAAAACACATGATGTCCCGTTCCTGAAGTTTTAAAAGTATACGTGTTTTTCTCACTATAAGCCTGTCTTACTGCCGTTGTTGATCCATATGTTTCAGAAAACTGATATTTGATCTTTCCATAGCCACCCTTGGCTGCTGCTGTTAGAACAACTGTTCTTTGTATATATTCTCGATTTGTCTTATTCGAACTAAGCTCTGCTGTCAATTTCTTTTTTTGCGGATGCAGTACAACTGTCATCGTATAGGATAACTGTATTTCCTGTCCCTCTGCATCTTTAATGTAAACATAATATGTATGTTCGCCACATTCCTTTGTTATAAATGAATAGGTATTTGTGTCACCATAATCCTGTAATGCTGTTTCTACACCGTCTTTCTTCTCAGTAAACCTGTACTGATAATTCCCATATCCATTTGTTGCTTCTGCAGTTAACGTTATCTTTCTGTCTACATATTCTTTTTTTGTGTTTTATTACTGGTTAATTTTCCTGAAAGAACTTTCGATGGATGTGCAACCACCTCAATCTTATACTCTGCTGACCCTATATTGCCATTTTCATCTTTTTACATTTACTCGATATACATGTTCACCAACGCCAGATGTCTTAAATGAATAGACTGGATTTTCTGCGTATTCCTGAACAACAGCTGTTTCCCCCTCTATATTCTTCTGTATACTGGTATTCAACATTTCCGACCGCATCCTCGACATTTGTTGTCAATTCTACGGTTCTGTCCACATATTCTCTTGCTGTTTTATTACTGACAATTGTAGTTTTTAATTCTGTCACCACTTCTGTTGATGGTAATTCTTCCGTTGTTGTATCTTCTGCCGCTCTTTCTTCCGGTTCTGTTTCGATCGGCGATTCTTCTGAATTATTTTCATCTTCTGTCTCTTGAATCAGTTCTGTATTTTCACCATCATCTTTCTGTGTGCCTTGATCATCCAAAACCGTTTCTGCCTGTTCCACCTGTTCTGCTGACACTTTTAACGGTATTCCAGAAAAATCTGCCATAAATATTCCCGCACATAACATCAAAGCCATCCATTTTCTTCGCTTCATACCTTTTCCTCCCCTGCAAATAATTATAGAGCTTTTTTTTTTTTTTTAACCGGTCAAATAGTTTTGTCTTATAACAAAACAACGTTCCACCATAGCATACAGCAATGCAAAGCCAAAATTGAATATACACAATAAATGTTAACCATCCAGTTGCTTCCGCTCGTGGAATAAAGAAAATATTTTGCAATGAGACAAGAATAATTGTACTAAGCAACGCTCTTTTTCCAAAGCCATATACCATATATAGTAAAATAATTCCTAAAATAATGCTGAATATAAAAGCTCCAACATATCCAAAATCGAACCATGTCTCCAACAAATAATTGGATCCTCGTCCACGACCATTCAAATAATCTTCTTTCATACTCAAATAAGAAAGAATATGAGAAAGATTATTGCTATGAAGGGCATTAAATTCACTATTTGCCGACGTCAAGCCTTCTGTATGAAAAATTTTCTGTCCTATACTTCCTCTATAAATATAGTCTATAATATCTCCAAATGTAAAATTCAAATGAGGTGATAGTCTGATTCCTTCTCGATATCCATACGCTATTGCTGTAACGTTAAATGTAACTCCCTGACCATAGAAAAAATCACCAATTAATGTTAAAAAAATTTCCGGTTACGATCTCTAAACCACTACGTATATATGCGTATACTCCCATAAAAATAATTAACGCCGGTGTACATATAGCAAGGAGTCCTTTTCAATTTTTCCGATCCATTTCTTATCATCTACTAAATAATCTCGCAGTAAATAATAAGATAATACAAACAGGAGACTTAACATTGCCGGATTCCGTACTCCTATCAGCAAACTTGGAATCGTGGAAAGGATGTATAAGCCCAATGGAATAAACGTTTTTTCTTTTCTGGTAGTGTAGCAAGAAATACACATATACTATAACGTGCAAAAGAGGCCAACGTATGAAAGAAACCCGGCAGACTACTGGAATAATTTGTGTAATAATCCAAGTAATTTCCAGTTCCTATTTTAATCAAAGGTTCAAATTGCTCAATAAGATAAAACAACATTGTTACATAAAACACAATCATTGAAACCTTTCTGAGATTACTGACAAATTCTGCTTTACAAAATATGCTATCTGAAGAACGTGTATTGTTTTCTCTGATTTTTATATGAAAAAACTTTATAATGTTAGCACCAATATAAAGCGCAGTCTCTGTAATAACAATCAAAGTTAATGCAAACCAAATATTTTCCTCTTTCTGAAAACTTTCTTCCCACCATTTTCTGCCTTTGCACATTCCTATAAAAGGTCTGCTGATTTGAAATGTAAAAAGTGTAAGCTGCATGAAAAAATATAAAAATTTTCTTTAAAGTTTTTTATACTGAACAGGATATTCATACAGAATAATATCATGATTGCCACTAATCCCAGATTAAAGAGATTTCCCACTCTTGATACCAAAAATAACACAGATCCTATTACAAATAGTAAAATTTCACATATAAATATAATCTGCTCTTTCTGTTTCCATGATATCTTCTCTTTACTCATTTTTATCCCTCTTAATCTTCCTTACCCAAAATGGCATTTCTATAATTCCAATTAAGGTTCCTACTCCATATGCTAGATGCAGTGATAGAAATATTAATGGCAACATCAAATAATAATTGTACCACTTTTGCCTTTGAACAGCTAACACTGACATTAACAAATCGACAATCACATATAGTATGCAAGCAAACAAGCATTCCTGTGTTTCCCAACAATGCTATAATTCCTGTTAAAATCAGTGCAAACACAAATGCCAAAGGAACAAAATGATGAATAGAAAAGCATCCCGACAAACTCCAAGCGTCAAGCCAATCCAATGCCCATTTCCATATTTTTGTTTTAACATTCCACACCATGAATTTCTAATATTCTGATAAGATATAATATCTGGATTAAAACAAATTTTATATCCTGCTTTTCGAATACGATAATGCATTTCATTATCTTCTGTTCGTCCTAAATTTTCATTAAAAAGCCCTGCTTTTTCAAATACCTCTTTGCGATATGCTCCATGAAAAACAGACTTCACATACGTTTTGTGATTTCCTTTACGATAAGGTGCAATACTACTTCCAAACATAGAAGATTCTGCCAACAACAATGTATGTTTCCAAGGGGTTTCTTCTTCTACGACGTTCGGTCTTCTACCTCCTGTCACATTCTCTCCACTCAATATACATTGAACATTTTTAGACACAAAATCGTGCGGGATCATTGTATGTGCATCAATTCTTAAAATAATATCGCCCTTTGATGCTGTAATTGCTACATTCCATCCTGCTGCCTGAATTTTCTTCGCATTATCCAAAACAACAACTCTTCTAAAGCCATGATCCTCTTCTGAAAAATGTTCCATTTTCCTTCTCGTTTGATCTGTTGACATTGCATTTACAAGAATCACCTCTATATTTCCATGTGGATAATCTTGTGCAATAATATCTTTGAACAACGAATCAAGTGCTTTTTCTTCATTATATGCAATCACGCAAAAAGAAACTAACATGTTCTCTCCCCCTTGTTATATAAAAAATCTGTTATTTAATCATATAAACACTTTTTCCGATAATATATCCAGTATACCACTCCTGATACTACATATACAAATCCTGTTGCAATTCCAGCTCCCCAGATTCCAAATTGACTGATTGCAAAATAAGTAATGATTAAATGTACTCCACAAGAAATTGCTGCCATTATTGCATTGAATTTTGCAACTCCTATTGCCGGCAGAAAATTCATTGGAACCATTCTGATTCCTGCATTCAACGCATATACTATCCAAAAAACAGTTGATAAAGCAGTTGCATCTTCATAACGACTTCCGTACACAATTCTTATGATATACGGACTAAGCACTGCTCCTGCAACAGTTATGATACCAATAACTCCTGCTGTCATCATACCAACTTTCTTTGAAATATTCCACACTTCTTTTCCATCTGATGCTTTTTGCAATAATAGTAAAATAATAAATAATAATTGATTGAGTCACGAATGACAACTGACCGGGAATCATAATAGCAATTTTATAATTTGCTGTTATTGTTTCATTCCTCAGTAATTCATTAACAAGTGTCATCTCGTTGATTGGCATAATCAGTGAAAACAGATTAGAAAGCATTAATGAGATAGACATTACCATAAATGCCTTTATCTGTTCCGGACTCAGCTTCGCCGCTTTCTCTTTAGAAATATTTCTCTTTAGTGCTGCCCATACAGATATGATTGCAACTATGATCGCCACGTATCTGGCAAATGCAATTCCTTTGATACCAATCAATAAAACAAAACATACACTACATCCAAATACAACTGTTGTCTGAACCACAGCGGCACGTGCATACGCCTCATTCTCGCCATGTGCTCTCAAATAACTAAGTACTGTAGCCAATATATTATTAAAAACAGGATAAAGCACCAGTATATATACAACGCTACGCGCATTAGGGAATGGAATCGAAGTTAAAGCTACATAAAGTACTACAATCAAAGATAAGATAGCTTCAAATAGAGTTCCATATTTCATTGCAAATTCAAAATATGCTCTATCTTCCTGTTCAGTATCTGCCGCCGCACAATATTTAAGAATCGACGATGTCATTCCAAGACCGGCAAATGAAACTACATAGTTATATAAATTATCAGCATACGTTAAATAAGCATAATCTGTCTTGTCAACTAAACGTACAATTACAATACTTGAAACAAAAGCAATCATTTTCACAAGTGTATTACCTACAAAAAATGTGAAAAAAGCCTCCTTTTATCAAACCATTTAACTTACTTTTTATTTTTTCTCCCATAAACGAACTGGCCTTTCACCTTTTCTGATATTCCTGTGATATACCTTTGTATCTTTCCTTCTCTTTCAAAGAAGTAATAAATTGCAAGTAAAAACAGTACAGTTAGTATAAGATCAAAGCTATATACAAAATCACAAAATCCACCTTCCAACGCTGTTCCTAATTTAATTGTTAAAACAGCTCCAAGTGCCAATGTAGAAGGTGTTTTTTAAGTTTCATAATTAACAAAACTACGAGACTCAAAATAAGAGCAACCCAAATCACCGCAAAAATCACACCTTTATATCCCCAATTGGCGTATGCTTCACCTGCAAAAAGAGCATTCATTACTCCGGCCGAGCCATCATACACTTTTTCTGATCCATAAAATGCCATTGTCAGTTTTGCGCTTCTCAAATAATCACTGCTATTCATCCCGATTAATCTTAAAATTGTCGGAGTAAAGCTCCGGCCTCCAAGAAAAACCAAACACTGTTGGGAACAAATCAAAACAATATGCGGGGTTCCCACCTGTGTAAACAAAGTTCTTCCAAGCGGTCCATTATAAATATCAAAAAAGCGATCCAGAAAAACCTGTATGAAAATAAAATGCTACTATAATTACTGCCATAAATGCAACAGATATAATCATATAAATCATCTTAATGCCACCCTTATAATAAATTAACATAATTATAAAGGCTGCAAAATAAAAAACAACCGATGATTTTTCAAATTTATATGTCTTTATAATAACAGAAGAAATAAATAGAGCAATTGTGATAATTGTCCATTTTATTTTCTTTGTTTTCAGCATGTATGCAAATGCCACATAAGAAAGCAGCGGTACCATCATCAGAACAAAAATGTTGCTTAAATATGGATGTATAAAATAAAGCCTATTCTGGTTCTCTCTGTCGCAAAATCAAAATCCGCTGACGCATGAATCAATTTCAAAAGCGGAATATATCCAATCTTCGCCAAAAGACCTATCAACAAGACGATACACCCAATTGAAAGCAATGCAAAATAAGGAAAAAATCAAATCTTCTTTTTCACATTCTATTTCTTTCTTTAAGTACTCCTGATACTGTTTCTTCATGTTGACTCTGAACATTTTCTCCCAAAGCAAAATAAATGCCGGTAAAAAATTGCAATTCCAAAAACAACTACTTCTGTAATCATACAGCTTTTATCACGATTTAACAGATATCCCAGTGTATAGTGTTTGTCAAATCCTAATAAAATTAAAGCCGTTCCTGCAAATGTCTGTAACATGAAAATATAGTATATATATGATATAACATTTACCTTACCGAGATTCAACGTTCCTGCTGCTTTACTGAACAAAATCGTTGAAATCCCAAAAAATCACCAATATAAGTAATATCTCCAAAATATAACCCTCAATCATTTAAATTGTACTGTTTATCCAATAAATACTGCTTTGTTTTTTTTCATCACCATTCTTAAAATTACCTATCATAAAATCAATCTGTGATCTGTCAAAATCATTATCCAGATAAATTGTATTAAAATTATGAAGATTTTCCAACACGCTAATATCCGTTATCTTCGTTCCTTTCATGCTTAGAAACTCGAGATCCGGACACTGCTCAATTCCATTTAACCCGGAATACTCATTATATGAAATATTTAATCTTTTTTATATTCGGACAACTTTTTAAAACATCAAAATCTTCCAGATGATTAGAATAAATATCGAGTTCTTCTAACTGTTCAAGATTTCCCAAATATCCTAATTCAGAAAATGCATTGTTCCCCAAATCTAACAGAATTAAATTTGTCAAGCCTTCTAACTCCGGTGTTTCAGAAAGCATATTTGATGATGCGTACAGGAAATTTAACTGTTCAATTTTTGCTAATTGATTTATATTCACAAGTCGGTTCTTTGAAAGATCAAGAAATGTCAGGCTCTTCATCTTTTCGATTCCTTCTTGAATATTTCCGATATTATTTTGCTGGATAACCAGTTTTTGTATTTTTTTCCAATCCGTAAATTGGTGAAATATCTGATATCTGATTATTTGTTAATGTCAATTCAGTTAATGAATAACATTTTGATAACGCTGTTATATCCTTTATTTCATTTCCAGATAAATCAAGCACCTGGAGTTCATTTAACCCTTCTATTGCCGAAATATCATTCAACTTACAATTTTTTTGATTGTAAGCTGAGTAAGTTTCTTACACTTAGCCAGATCCGCAATTTCTGTAATTTCCTGATTATCTTCTATATCTATTGTCCGCAGACTGTCTAAATCCTCTTGCGTTATTTTATCTTTTTTTTAAAATCTGTTGTAGTTCTTTTTTCTATATATTTATTATTAAATACTATATACTCATCTTCTTTTGCAGTGTTATGGCGGAATGATAATCCCACCATAACTCCTGCCACAAGAAGAGCTGTAATTAACACAGACCATATTATGATCAATATTGGATGTCTTCGTTCGTATTCTTTTAGTTTAGTCATAAATATTCCACAAAATTGTCTCATAATATCTTCCTTTCAATCTGTTACAAGACTAGTTCAAAAAATCTTTCACGCAATTACATACTTTCTCTAAATCTTCCGCATTCATATACGGATGCATTGGCAATGCAAGAACTTTCTTACAGAGTTCCTCTGAAACCGAACAATCCACATACTTCTTTGTATCAGCAAATGCTGTCTGTAAATGCATCGGCTTCGGATAATAAACCATAGATGGAACACCATTTTCTTTTAAGTAAGCCTGAAGCCCATCTCTTTCTTCCTGATTCGTCAGCTGAATTGTATACTGTGCCCAGCTTGAATAAAATCCGTTCTTAACACATGGTGTCTTAACAATATCTGACAGAGCTTCTGTATACTTCTTTGCAACTTCATTAACAGCTTTCAGTTCATTCTTTTCAAATGCAGTAAGTTTAACTCCAAGAATTGCTGCCTGAAGTGTATCAAGCCTTGAATTCCAACCAATACGTACATTGTCATACTTAAACTGTCCTTTTCCGTGTACACGGATAGACTCTAATAATTTTGCTGTCTCATCGTCATCTGTAAAAATAGCTCCACCGTCACCATAACAGCCTAATGGTTTTGCCGGGAAAAATGATGTTGTAGATGCATCACCGAAACTACATGCCTCTCTGTCACCAATTCTTCCGCCAAATCCCTGCGCAGCATCCTCCAACAGAAGAAGATTGTTTTCTTTTGCAATTGCTTCAAGTTTTTCATAATCTGCCGGCTGTCCAAAAAGGTCTACTGCAATAATTGCACGCGGTATAAGTTTTCCCTCATCCTTTACTTTTTTGAATTGCATCCTTCAGAGATGTCACATCTGCATTAAAACTATCCGGATCAACATCATAGAATACAGGTGTTGCACCTTCAAATGAAACTACTTCTGCTGAAGCAAAAAAAAAGTGAAATCTGGAACAAAAACTGCATCTCCTTCTTTGATATTCCATGCCATCATCATCATCGTTAACGCATCTGTACCATTTCCGCATGTAATACAATGTTTTCTTCCAACATATTTCGCAAGACGCTCCTCTAATTCTTTTACCTGATTTCCGCTGATAAAATTACAATTTTCTAATACTTCAGAAATTGCAACATCCATTTCTTCTTTTAATACCTGATATTGTTTCTTTAAATCTCTAAACTGCATTTCTATTTATCCCTCTTTTTCACATGTTCCGATTTACTCAGCATTATGTATTAACTAATTTTCACATTCTTTGCCATTATATTCGCAAAAACCCATATATTTATTTAAAAAGATCATTAATGTTTTTTAATTTTAATCCATCAGTATGTTCTTCATATTCTCGATGACAACATTCACATTTCAAATCTTTTCCAAGAACATTTCCGCATTCACATACCCAACCGATTCTTTTTTGCCGGAACTCCTGCCATTAATGCATGATTTTTACATTCTTTGTAACGACAGCACCCGCTGCGATCATAGCCCATTTTCCAATTGTATGACCACATACAATCGTTGCATTTGCACCTACTGTTGAACCTTCTTTTTTAAAAGTGTCTTCTTATATCCGGCACTTCCTTTTGGATATTTGGCACGTGGTGTCAAATCATTCGTAAAAACCATAGAAGGACCACAAAAAACGTAGTCCTCCAATTCAACCCCTTCATAAATGGATACATTATTCTGTACTTTTACGCCATTTCCAATTTTTACATGATTTGACACATTCACATTCTGTCCAAAAGAACAGTTTTCTCCTATTTCTGATCCACTTTGAATATGAGAAAAAATGCCAGATTTTTGTGCCTTTTCCGATTTTAACATCGTCATCTATATAGCTGCTTTCATGTACAAAATAATCACTCATTAAAATTCTCCTGTCATATCCAGACTTGCAAAATTCTCCAGTGGAAGTTTTACAGCATGACCTTCTTTCTGGCTCTTATAAATTGCAAGAACAAGCTCCAGTGCATTTCTTCCTGCATGTGCATCAACATATGGTGCTCTGTCATTCTTAATTGCATCAATTACATCTGCATAAAGACTTGTGTGTCCATTTCCATATACATTACTTGTCTGCTCTTCAAGTCCTTTGTTTGCCTGATCATCATCTGTCTCATCAGCAAAATTCCATACATCAATGTTATTTGTAGATTTTCCACCAAGCTTGACTGTACCATTCTCACCGAACAAATATAATGTTTCCTCAAGATTCTGTGGATAGACATTTGTTGTTCCTTCAATTGTTGCAACTGCTCCATTTTTGAACTTTACAACTGCCATTCCGATGTCTTCTGCTTCAAGATAATGGTGGAACTGCTGTTTTGTTACACCATAAACTTCATCGATTTCATTTCCCATCATCCAACGAAGAAGATCAATACCATGGATACACTGGTTCATAAGAGCACCACCATCCTGTGCCCAAGTTCCTCTCCATGGAGCCTGTGTGTAATAATCCTGATTTCTGTTCCAACGTACATGAATAGAACCATGGGAAAGTTTTCCAAATCTTCCTGCTTCAAGAGCTTTTTCTCATCTCTGGACTGCAACATTAAATCTATTCTGATGACATGCAGATACTTTTACGCCTTTTTCCTCAGACAGTTTAATAATCTTATCTGCATCTTCAATGCTCATTGCCATCGGTTTCTCGATAATACAGTTGATTCCATGCTCAATACAGTACAAAGCAATCTCTGCATGAAGACCGCTTTCTGTTGCAATACCAACAAGTTCGATTTCATTTTCTTCAATCATTTTTTTTTGTAGTCTGTATATCTTTTAATACTTGTATCATTTTCAAGTCCATGTTTTGCAAGAACATTTTCGATATGTTCCGGTACAACATCGCAGGCAGCTACAAATTCGAGCTTATTATTTACAACAGCTTTTACATGATTTGTTGCAATTCTTCCACATCCGATTAATACGTATTTCATCTTTATATCCTCCTACAGAACTTCAATATTCTCTCTGTTCTCGATATTCTTCATAACATTCTTTGTATCAAAAATAGCTTTTGCATTTTTCTGAATCATATCATAATCTACATTCGTATGTGCTGCTGTTACCATGATCAGGTCGTAAGAAGCAATGATTTCCGGATCAATTTTCTCAATTCCCTGATGTTTCTCTCCATGATATTTGTACTCAGAAATCCATGGATCATAGAAATCAACATCTGCCATCTCGCGTTTGAGTACTTCAATTACACGAAGAGCCGGACTTTCTCTATAATCATCAATATCCTGTTTATATGCAACACCAAGAACAAGTACCTTTGCTCCGTTCATAGCTTTCTTATGACGATTCAGAACCTTGCTTGCGCGCTCTACGCAGTATTCCGGCATCTGATCGTTAATAATCATAGATCCTTCGATCATAGATGTATGGAATCCATACTCTCTTGCTTTCCATGTAAGGTAATATGGATCAAGCGGGATACAGTGTCCGCCAAGTCCCGGACCTGGATAGAATGCCTGAAACCATATGGTTTTGTCTTAGCAGCATCAATAACTTCCCACATGCTGATTCCCATTCTGTCACAAAGCATAGTCAGTTCATTTACAAGACCAATGTTGATATTTCTATATGTGTTTTCAAGGATCTTCTCCATCTCAGCGATTGCCGGTGAAGAAACTTCATATACATCACCTTCAAGTACAGCACGGTACATTGTTGCAATTACCTCTGTCGCATCTTTACCGATTGCTCCAACAACCTTTGGTGTGTTTTTTGTCTTATAGATCAGGTTACCCGGATCAACACGCTCTGGAGAAAATCCAAGATAGAAATCTTCTCCGCATTTTAATCCTGATCCTTCTTCAAGGATTGGTTTGATCAGTTCTTCTGTTGTTCCCGGATATGTTGTAGACTCAAGTACGACCATTGTTCCTTTGTAAGATATTTAGAAATAGCTTCTGTTGAGGCCTTTACATAGCTGATGTCCGGCTCCTGATGGGAATCCAATGGTGTAGGTACGCAGATAGCGATAAAATCAACATCTTTTACAAAACTAAAGTCTGTTGTTGCTTTCAGCATTCCCTCGTCAACAAGTTTCTTCAGATCACTGTCTACAACATCTCCGATATAATTATGACCTTCATTTACAAGGTTTACCTTTTCTTCCTGAACATCAAATCCGATTGTCTTAAATCCAGCTTTTGCTTTCTCTACAGCAAGTGGAAGTCCTACATATCCAAGACCTACTACACCAACTTCGATTTCTTTGTTTTCAATTTTCTTCAATAATTGTTCTTTCATTTTTCTTCTCCTTTATTTTAAATCTAAAATAACCTGTTTTGCTCTGGCTTTCCATGTATTAGCCTCGTATGCCGATATTTCCGATTCTCGCTTTTCCTGCAGTAATGCCGGGTTTTGTAAGATATTATGCAAGCGTTTTAATGCTTCCTGATTATATTCTATACTCCATCCCAGTTTTTCTTTTTCAATAAATTTACCTGCTGCTGTATCTTTGGTTGCTATAATCGGTATATAATGTCCTAAATATTCACACACCTTTATCGGCATTGCCATACGCATATAATCACCTTCACCTGCAAAGGCACAGCATATATCTGCTTTTTTATAATATGGCTCTAATCCCTGTCCACTCTCATGAATAATGGAAATCTTTTCGCTCATATATGGTAAATACTTGCTCTTTGCATTTTCCCATTCTTTTTTTCTCTGCAACAGACATAAGCATGAACCTGATCAGGCATCTGCTGCATCGCCTGGAAAAAATACTGTCAAATCATAGATTCTGTCAATTCCACCCACATATAAGATTTCTAGTTTTTTTTTTGCAGTCAAATCCGATATTGCCTGCACGGCATCAACATCATATTCCGCATCCTGGCATAAGAATTGCACTTCTATTCAACAATTCCGGATATTCTTTTAAGTATGCCCGCATTTCATCTGTTGGAAGATAAAAAATACATTAAGCAATTTTTTATATTGCCTTAAATCATATCTGTACATTGGAATCGAAAAGCATTTCTTATACCATGATACATTATCACGATACACAGAAAATTTCCACTGTATATCTCTATAAAAAAGTCCGATTTTTATCCTGTTTTTTTTTCTTGCAAAATTTAAAAAAGCTAAAATCCAAAAACGGATAACGAGGCAAATGATTTTTTCAGTCAGCAAAGTTGGCATTGTAGAACTCTCTGAATAAAGAAAATCATATTTTATACCGTTCCTTATATTCCGTTTTATCTTGTTTATTTGAACTTTTCTTTCAGTGCCATATCCTGAAATATATTCAACAAGATAACCATTTTCTTCAAATGCCTGTTTCATCTTGATTGGACGGATATTGGAGCCCGATTTTCCGCTTTTTTCAATATGGTTGGGGATGTGG
>VOFI01000909.1_pt1 | contig 115244 bp, 99 predicted proteins | sample 5384131 | NCBI WGS metagenome assembly VOFI01 (sample SAMN12384728, study PRJNA508395) | human gut metagenome | isolation source: healthy gut H | host: Homo sapiens | reverse complement strand
ATCTTCATTTTGAACGGAACAACAGAGACGGATGTGTTATGAATTTATTGTTGAGGAGTCCTTATAAGATGACAGAAAGATTATCAGGATGCGTATGAAAGTAAAGCGGCAGTCAGGAAATTGTCGGAACAGATAATCTCGGTTTTACACCTCTCAGATTGTATGAGCGGATGAAGCAGGCGGCGGACTTGCGCGGCAGATTAATAACACAAATAGCTATTAGTAATGGCTTGATTAAGGAGGAGGAGATCATAAAAGGGAAAAAGATTATTCATCTCCGGTTAGATTAAGAAATTTGTGGGGGATTTTGGGGGGATGAGTGAAACTGGGATGATGATAGATGAATTGCTGTTCTGCTTGTGTGTCATGAGTGAAATGAGGAATTATCATGATACCAAAGTGGCGGGTATGTTCCATCATTACTTGTTGATAAAAGGCATGGTTCATCGGTTTGTGGTGATGCAACGGCTTCAAGTGGGATTCCCGCAATTCCAGCTCTTGACAGAAAATTCATTTAGGTGGCATATTGAAGAGTTTTATGAAAAACGTTTTTTACAGCTGGCAGGATGTAACTTTTGTACAAAGCTAGCTTTAATCGAAGGCCGTTTTTCTCCAAAGAACTCATCCGTAGAAAACAGTTTACTGGTTAGCAGAATACGAAGAGGTTTCGAAGAGGCTAAAAGAAAATCGGAATTTTTGAAGGATACGGATTTGCGATTGATTGCGCATTTCATAAAGCGTCCGGAAAAAACGTTCGAGAAGAAGTTTAATATCAGATCCCGTTTCCTGCGAAAGGAACTGAAAAAGAAAAGCCATTGCTTTGGCCGTTTTTTTTGAAAGAAAGTCCTGATAACAAACAATATGTAGTGGGAGTCGATGCGGCTGCTAGTGAATTTGATGCAGGACCGGAGGTTTTTGCACAAACGTATCGTTTTTTAAGAAACCAGGGAGTGAAACATTTCACTTTTCATGCAGGAGAGGATTTTAGCCACTTAGTGAGTGGACTGAGAACTATTGTAGAAGCTGTGATTTTTTAGACTTGTGGGCCGGGCGACCGTTTAGGACATTGTACGGCGATAGGCATATCACCTGATTTGTGGATACGGAGAATTGGGAAAATATGTTATTTGCCACAAGGGAGAGTGGTTGGATGATTTGGTATTTGTATGGAAAACTGATACGTGAATCAAAAACATGAAGGGTTGCAACATCTGGTTCTGCCTCTTGAGAGTGAGGATTGCGGAATATTCTTATAAGGTATATGGGGAAGCTATTTATCTGCCCTATTTGTTGAGCAAAGCTTGGGAGTACAGGCAGTATGATCCGTTTCTTCTTTTTGGAAAAGGGGGATATGCGTTATGATAGCTGGTATTCCAATTATTCATACGAGCAGTATAATGATATACAAACTGAGTTTGGCAAGTCTGGGATCAAACCAATTATAGAAGCTTATCATGCATCGACAAATGGGCGGAAGTACTTGGGAGATACTGTAAACAGCCGGAAGAATTATGATGAAGTGATAGAAATAGAAACGGATAAATTATTTAGTTCTGATGTATTGGGAATTATACAATTGCTAATTTTGGAATATCTTGCCAAGAAGGAAATTGTTATTGAAGCTTTGCCTACAAGCAATTTATGTATCAGTCACTATCAACATTTAAAAGAATATCATTTGGAGAAATGGCTTGAAGTTGACGAAGAAAAAAGATTGCTTCCGTCTGTCGTGTTAGGTAGTGATGACCCGGGGATTTTCATGACAAATATATATAATGAATATGCATTGGTCTATATGCATTTAGAGACATGTAATTGTTCGGCTTCCCGTAAAATGGAGAAGATTCTGAATTTGCATAGCAATAGTAACATCTATAAATTTTGTAAAGATGACAAACGATAAAAGGGCATGTATCGCTTTTATTTGTGGAATGAAAGTGAATCCTTATCGTAACAAACAAATGGTCTTTGATTATTCAAAGGGTGAATATTTTCATTTCTTGGTTATGCATCGTTCTATTTCTGGAATTCATGTATTTGATTATCAGAGAAACGGACATGTAAAAGGAGCTTTTGACATGCTTTTTGATTATGTAGCCAATTATCATGTTACTATAGAATGGAATAAATCAAAATTTCAAGGATTTGATTATGAATCTCAATGCTATTTTACAGGTAAGGTCGATAATCAAAATATTGAGATGTTTGATTATGAGAACGCTAGTTATTTTCTATATCAAATGCTTTGATTGTTTTTTAGTAAGCACTCAATTTAGGGCATCTCCTTTTGCCTAAACACTTTTTTTCAAGTGCCTATACACAGAATGGTTAAAAAAATAACTTGCTTGTTAACTGTTGGCATATTGCCAATCCTATTTTATGTAAGCAGTCAAAAATGGCTATTAATTGAAAGTCCTATCTTCGCTGCCAACCAAATTTATAGAATTATGTATAGCAGTGAAGATCTTGAAAGGTTTTACTTTCAGTACCAGACGGAGGCCTTGCCTCATGGAGAATCTCTCCAATCGTTTTGTGTTAAGCACAAGGTTCCTCATAACATCTTTCAGAAATGGTTCGTTAGCATCCAAAAATGATGTATATGATAAACGCTATAAAAGTCAGATCTTTGTTATCGTTAAATGAACAGTAAAGTTTATGTATAGTTACAATGATTTTGAACGTCTATTTTTGCGCTATAAATTGGAAGGCATCCCTGCGGGTGTTTCGCTTGAGAAATTTTGTATGTCCAGCCAAGTTCCTTATAACCTATTTTCCAAATGGTACAAGGATATCCGGAGGAAGATAGTTCCTGTTCAGGTTTTGGGTGCTCCCTCCACGGAATCAGAAATGCCGGAAAGTCCTTCGCTAATCCCGGAACAAAAGCCAGAATCGGCTCCTCGGCTTTCTTCGCCTGCCGAACTTCGAATCCTGGTGGATATCCGCATGAGCAATGGTGTTCATATTAGTCAGAAAAATTTAAGCTACGAAGGTTTGAAAAGCTTGGTGGAGAAACTGGAGGTCTTATGTTGAATATTACAGGACTAAACCGTTTTTTCTTTGTTCGTGATTTTCATGATATGCGCTGTAATCATTATTGGATAAGCGGAATATAATTTGTTTCTTTGTCATACAATATATTAAGCTAATACCATTATGCAAAAAAATGAGATTATCCATTCCATTCGTGAAACGGCTCGTCAGGTGATGCCTTCAGGGAGTCGTGTCATTTTATTCGGTTCTCAGGCTCGTGGGGATGCACATCATGAGTCCGATTGGGATATTCTTATTTTATTGGACAAATCTCGCATATATAATGAAGATTTTGACCGTGTAGCTTATCCACTGGTTGAATTAGGTTGGAAAATCGGTGCGGATATCAATCCATTGATATATACTTATACAGATTGGCAAAGACGGAGTTTCACTCTTTTTTATAAGAATGTAGAACAGGAGGGAATTGAATTATGCCACTAAGTATAGAAGAAAAGAAATCTATTATTGCTTACCGTGTTCAAAAGGCTGATAGCGTTTTTATTGAAGCTTCGGACAATGCTACCATGAATCATTGGAATTTGGTTGCAAATCGTTTGTATTATGCTGTCTTCCACATGGCTTCCGCATTATTGATAGATAAAGGTTTTACATCTAAGACCCATAGCGGTGTAATTTGTTTGTTGGGGCAGGAATTTGCAACTAAAGGGTTGTTGGACAAAGATGAGATGCGTTTGGTCTCTCGTTTACAGAATATGCGTCATGCCGGTGATTATGATGACATGTTCGATTGGGCTGAAGAAGATGTAAAACCTCTTTTTAACCGAACTGAACTTTTAATCAAAAAGATGAAAAGTTTATTATCGTTGGTGGAATAGTATGTTTCATTTTGTTAATCTTACCCTTCTTCATAATATCGGATTGGCATGGGCCAATCGTTGAGAAATCGCTTAAATTATTAGCTCAAATGTTTTTTAGGCACTTTTCAGTGGCTAAAATCAAATATTTACAATTCAATCTTACGATACATCCCAAACCCCAGTGAATACAGGAGATAAGGACTATTGCCATAGGGGTTGGATACTTATAATATGACGGTTACCGTTCGTTACCTTTATTCTTTTCCGTTTTGCGGACTTCCCGTAGTGAAGGTGGGGATAAACTTTGACTCGGAAAGTCACACTTTGAGTGATTGGATTATAGAGGGATAGACAATAATAGGTCCTGTCTGAATTCGGTGGAGGAACAGTTCATAACCGCCGATAAAATAAATTTATAAAGATAGAATATTTACTATAGGCTGTATGCGATAACGTATGCGGCCTTCCTTGTTTTTGTTGTCGGTAGCGACTGGCATCCGTATAATGTATTGCAAGAACGATTGTCTTCGTGACTACCAGCAGGAGATGAAGCTCAGACTCTTTGAAGAGTGGGAGCTTCACCGGAGTGTGATGGTACAGATGCCTACAGGCACGGGAAAGACACACCTGCTGGCTGCCATAGTGAGGGAGTTCTTGTGTGGTTCCGGTAGCCGGGTATGGATTGTGGCGCATCGTCGGGAACTGGTGGAGCAGATAGAGGAGACGGTTTCCCGTTATGGAATGGGGAGGGAGGACGGAAGTGTGAGGGTGATGTCCATCCAGTGGTTGTCACGAAACCGGAAGATTGTGAACGGACAGCCGGATTTGATTGTTATTGACGAGGCACATCATGCCCTGGCAGAAACTTATCGGGAGCTTTGGAAGAGTTATCCGGAGGCGAGGAAATTGGGTATGACCGCTACCCCCTGTCGGCTGAACCGCAAAGGATTCACGGATTTGTTTGATACCCTGATTACCTCATGGAGTATTGCGGAATTTATCGGGAGGGGCTGGTTGTCGTCCTTTGACTATGTGTCCATCCGTGCGAACAGCAGGGAACAGCGGCTGGTTGACTCGTTGAAGAAGCGGGGTGCGGACGGGGATTACCAGGTGAAGGAAATGAATGCGGTGCTGAACCGGGAGACCGGTATCCGCCAATTGTATGAGAGCGTCCGTCGATATGCCGCTGGGAAGAAAGGGATAGTCTATGCCGTGAGCATCGCACACGCCCGACAGATTGCGGCTTATTACAGCCTGCATGGCGTGGAGTCTGTTGCTATCGACAGCAGGACCCCCGCTCTGGAACGCAAGGAACTGGTAGAGGATTTCAGGCGGGGAAAGATCAGCGTGTTGGTCAATGTGGATATTTTTTCCGAAGGTTTTGACTGTCCCGATGTGGAGTTCGTGCAGCTGGCACGTCCCACGCTTTCGTTGGCGAAATACCTGCAACAGGTGGGACGGGGGCTGCGGAAGTCGGATAATAAGGAATCATGTATGCTGATAGATAATGTGGGCTTGCACCGGATATTCGGTCTGCCTGTCCGTGACCGTGACTGGGAGGCGATGTTCGAAGGACGGATGGCGGGAAATGCTCAGCCCCGGACACGGATGGAGAACAGCGGGCTGTCTGTGTCTTGCTCTCTATCGGAAGATAGCAAACAGAATGAAGGACTGGAAATTGTGATGACACACAACTGTCTGCTGGATGCTATTCGGAAAGGGGATTTGATTTGTTTGGGAGGAGGTGGTCCGGTCGGTGGGGAGCAACGGACTGCTTTGAAAGCCTGTCATGACCGGCAGAGTGGTTTGTGGGGCTTGAGGTGCGGGAACAAAATCACAGTGATTCCTCAATACCGGGAAGTATTTGATATTTGTGCAAACCGGGCTGCTGTCCGTTTTGAGGACGGCCGGACAGGAGTGGTGGATGATTCCGGAACTCCCCTGATGGTAACAGACCGCTGCCGGAGATTGAGATTCCTGAAGGGAGAACTTCTTTCTGTCACCAAAGAGGATGGAAGTGACTGTTATACCGATTTGAAGACAAACAGAACTTATCAGGAGAGGCCGGTGGTTTTTTCATACGGCGGCATAGAGCTGCTGCGGGTGGGGGAGACTTTCCATAGCCGCACGCGGAAGGCGTATACCTCTATGCATGGTTTGCACAAAGACAGTCTTTGTTTTTATGGTTTCTACTTGAAGATACCGGATTACCGTGTTCCGAAGTCTTGCCGGCTAGTTGATCCTGTGTGGTCTACTATATTTGATGTCTTCGCCTGCGTGCTGGAAGGGGATGATGAAGAGGTGTACTGGTGTTGTGGTTGTTTGGCGGATCGGAGCATCGTGGTGATGGACGGGGAAGGAAACTATTATCATGTGGAGAAAGGAAAGGGGAAGCGGTATATAGCTTGTAATGCTCCTAAGGCGGGCGAAGCGGATTTTGCCTCCGTGGTGGAAGGTCTGAGGAAGGAAGCCGGGCGGCGTGCGGAGAGCGTACAGCGGGAACGGCAACAGAATGAGGAAGAGAAAAGGCGGAAGAGGCTGGAGGAAATAAAAGATGTCCTTCCTTTCCGGATGGGGATGAAGTGGGGGCTGAAATGGGGAGATCGTATCGTAGTGCCTCCTTGTTACCGGAATATCTGTATTCCTGTAGGCGGTTATTGTGCTTTTGAAGGGAATGCCTGCCAGTGGGGGGTGATGGCACTGGATGGAAAAGTGGTGGTGGAGGCCAGATATCAGAAGGTGGAGATAGAAAAGGATGGAACGGTGCATCTGACCATCATTCCGGGTAAGGTAAAGACCATCAAACTTTGACGGATATTGAATTGTTTGGGTATGGAGTGGGTAAATTTCAGTATATCACGGGTATTTGATGAGGAGATCAATTAGTGTAAAATAGTTTTTACGCCTTGATGTTATAATCTTTACATAAAAGAAAACAATTCTACCGTTGAAGCTCTTACGTGGGATACCGCTTTCAAGAACATAAACGAACCAAGCGGATGGGCCATGAAAGGGATACATGAAGAAGCCTACCAATAAATCCGGCATCAATTGACATAACAAAATCGGATAACTGAAAAATTATCCGCTTTTAGTTTCTTTATTTCGAAAGAAAGATATATATTTGCAACGCTTTTTCAGAAAAGCACCCGATATTGCAGAAAAAACAGTTGCCGAAATGGCTCAGTTGGTAGAGCAATTCATTCGTAATGAATAGGTCCCGGGTTCGAGTCCCGGTTTCGGCTCAAGAAGCGGTAGAATACCGCTTCTTTTTATTTTATATAGTTCTCTTTTTCCATATAATAAAGCCCTTCTCCACGGTCACCATTTTCTAAATCAGTTAACTCTACTTTAAATATTCGGTAGGGGAGAATATTTTTTTGGTGTTTGGGCATATCCACGGTCAGCAGATAGGCATTACCGTATTCAGTAGCATCGAAGTACTCTTTTATCTCTTGTTTCATCAGAACAGGTACTTCTTCTCCATCTATCCAAACGATAGCTTTTAGTTTGTCTGCCGATGGTGCCAGCAAAACGCCTTTGGCTTGTTTGCTTAAACCTGTTTGCTCAATCTTGCTAAGATCCTGTGCATGTACAAGTGAGGATTTTTCTTCTTTTTGCCATTGCAGGGTGCGGGTCAGACTCATGGGTCGAACATATATCTGATAGGTGGGCATGCCTCCAGGGATGTGGAAAATATGTAGTCCATAGACTTCCATACGATGATAGCGAATGTTGAGAGTGGTATCACGATCGGCAATGAAATTCCATGCCCAAAATTCGAGACGTTGGTCTTTTTCCGCTAGTCCGGGTTTTACGGTATGTGGGTAGGTAGACATATTGATAGCTCCCATACTTTGATACTTTCCTTTAGGAATACGGGTGGTGTAGTATCCGTTTTTGTCAGTGATGGCTTGTTTAATGTCATCAAAAGAGGGGCTCTGCCAAAAGATGGAACAACTGTCAATGGGTTGTCCGTTATAATCTGTTACTTGTCCGCGTATGGTTACTGAATCCCGTTGTTGTGCATATCCAGCAGAATAAAGAAAAAATAGGATAAAAAGGAGAATCAATTTAGGAATAAAAGGTGTTTTCATTATTTTATCTGTTAATTGTGTTTTTAATGTGTATCTTTTTCACTTCTCACCACTTCCCATCCTTTGAACTGTATCAGGACTTTATGTAACGTGGTTCCTTGAGCCAGATACAGCACTTTTCTTCAAAATTATCATAATAAAAAGAAGCGTAATCCTTTATGAACAGGTAGAGGACAACATTGCAATAAGTCTCAATATATTTTTCCAGTCTTTCCAATGAAACCCCTGCCTTTGAGAAATCAAAATAAATCATCTGGAAACGGTTGCGCTGGTCGGTGGAATTCTTACCAATCCATAGTCTGCTGAATAACTTTCGAAACGGTCTTTTTGCAAAATGTCATAGTAGGCTTTCATTATGCTTAGGAAAAGGCTTTTTCCGAAACGGCGCGGACGTATCATAAAGATATAGCTGGCTGTATCTTCAATCCGGGGCAAATACATGGTCTTGTCCACATAATAATAATTTTCAGTCCGCATCCGCACAAAGTTCGAGATGCCGTAAGGGATTTGAGGCGCTTTTTTTGTTTCCATCTTTCTTCTTCTCTTTTTTATAGCTATACAAAGCTACACCATTTTTTTCTGATACCCGGCATGGAAAGGGCTGTTTTTTCCACTCTATTTCGAAAACGTTGGCAAAAGCACCGCGCAGCCTTCCTCTTTTCGAAGGCAAGGCCGCGCAAGATTTCGGGGTGCAAAGCATCTCTTCTTTGTATGCATGAAATTGTTGGAATCAGACTCACGTTGCCATATTATGAATCATATGCTTCTTCGTGCACTCCCTTCACGGCCCGTCCGCTTGGTTCGTTCATGTTCTTGAAGGCGGCGTCCCACGCAAGGGCTTCGGCGGTAGAACATGCCACACTGGGCACACTTGGCACGCTGCGGGCTGCGCTTTCACTGGGAAAGTGCTCCTGGAAGATGCTGCGATAGTAATATTCTTCCTTGTTTTGTGGCGTATTGATAGGAAACCGTTCGGTTGCGTGCGCCATTTGCTCGTCACTGACGGCTTCGGCGGTAAGGGCTTTCAGCGTATCAATCCAGCTATAGCCCACGCCGTCGCTGAATTGCTCTTTCTGTCGCCATGCTACACTGTCGGGCAACATGTCCGCAAAGGCTTCTCGGACGATTTTCTTTTCAATGGTGCTTCCGGGACACATCTTTGCCTCGGGATTGAGTCGCATGGCTATGTCCAGAAATTCTTTGTCCAGGAAAGGCACTCGGCCTTCCACTCCCCATGCTGCGAGGGATTTATTGGCACGGAGGCAGTCATAGAGGTGGAGCTTGCCTAGTTTGCGCACGGTCTCTTCGTGAAAGGCTTGGGCTGTAGGAGGCTTTGTGGAAATAGAGATAGCCGCCGAACACTTCATCAGCTCCTTCGCCACTCAGCACCATTTTGATTCCCATGCTTTTAATGACGCGTGCCAGCAAATACATCGGGGTAGAGGCGCGAACGGTGGTGACATCGTAAGTCTCGATGTAGTAAATGACGTCGCGAATAGCGTCCAATCCTTCTTGGATGGTATAATGGATTTCATGATGCACGGTTCCGATAAAGCGGGCCACTTCGCGTGCTTTTATTAGGTCGGGCGCACCTTCCAGACCGATAGCAAAGGAATGGAGCTGAGGCCACCAGGCATCTTTTTTATTGTCGGTTTCTACCCGTTTGCCTGCATATTTCTTGGCAATGGCAGAGATGACGGAACTGTCCAGACCGCCGGAAAGAAGTACGCCGTAGGGCACATCACTCATCAGTTGGCGCTTAACGGCCTCTTCCAGTCCGTCGTGTATGTCCTGGGAATAGGCATTGTTGTTTTTCACGGCTTCGTATTCAAACCAGTCGCGGACGTACCAGCGGGTCATCTTGCCTTCTTTTCCCCAATAGTAATGGCCGGGAAGGAAGGGTTCGTATTCATCACAGAACCCTTCGAGGGCTTTCAACTCGCTGGCGCAGTATATTTTGCCGTCCTTATCCTTACCTATATATAAAGGTATGACTCCGATGGGGTCGCGGGCAATGAGGAAATCGTCTTTCTCCTCATCATAAAGGGCGAAGGCGAAGATGCCGTTCAGGTCTTCGAGGAAGTGAATACCTTTGTCACGGTAAAGGGCAAGGATGACTTCGCAGTCGCTTCCGGTCTGGAAATCATACTTTCCGATGTACTTTGCACGAACATCCCGATGGTTGTAGATTTCTCCGTTCACGGCAAGGATTTGTTTCCGGTCGGGACTGTATAGGGGCTGCCCTCCGCTTTGAGGGTCTACGATGGAGAGGCGTTCATGGGCCAGGATGGTAGAGCCGCCTACATAGATACCGTTCCAGTCCGGCCCGCGGTGGCGGAGCTTTTGTGACATTTTCAATGCCTTCTGACGCAACTCTTGCGTTTGTTGCTTTATCTTGAATATTCCTACGATTCCACACATAATTGTATTTGTTGATTTATTTATTGAGATAACTGTCTATGTCCGTTGCCGCTTTCCGTCCGCTGGCAATGGCGCGTACCACCAGGCTGGCTCCGCTTGCCGCATCGCCGGCTACGAATACGTTTTCGGTGAATTGGGGATGTTCGGGTTTTAAGAATCCCATTGCCAGAAGAACCAGGTCGGCTTCAATCACTTCCACCTTTCCGGTGGGCTTCATGGCAGGGCGGCCGCCGTCGGGATCGGGAGTCCATTCCACCTGTTCCACTTCCACACCGCACACTTTACCGTTTTTGCCTAAAAACTTACGGGTGGCGAGAGACCATAGGCGGCTGCACCCTTCTTCGTGGGAAGAGGTGGTTTTCAGTACGACGGGGAATTGGGGCCATGGAGTGGCAGGATTCTGTCCTACGGGCGGCTGGGGCATGATTTCTATTTGGGTGACGCTTAGGGCGCCTTGCCGGTTGCTGGTCCCTATGCAGTCGCTGCCGGTATCCCCTCCGCCGATGACCAGTACTTTTTTCCCTTTGGCAGTAACCAGTTGTTCTTTCGGGAACGTCATGCCGGCAAGGATACGGTTTTGTTGCGCCAGCATGTCCAGTGCCGGGTGGATGCCTTTCAGTTCGCGTCCGGGGACAGGGAGGTCACGGGCGGTCGGAGCTCCGGTGCAGATGCAGTAGGCGTCAAAACCTTCGGGGAGTTGCCGCACATCCACATCGTTGTTCATTTTGAAGTGGATGCCTTCTTCTTCCATCACCCGGATACGGCGGTCGATGATGGGCTTGTGCAGCTTGAAGTTGGGGATGCCGTAACGTAGCAGGCCGCCGGGAGCCTCATTCTTGTCGAAGACGGTCACTGTGTACCCTTTTCCGTTGAGCTGGTTGGCGGCGGCCAGTCCGGCGGGCCCGGCGCCGATAATGGCTACTTTCCGTCCGTTGCGTTCAATGTTCCGGGGCTTGATGTAACCTTCGCGGAAGGCTGCTTCGGCAATGGCCGCTTCGTTCTCGCGGATGGTGACGGGAGAGTCCATGCTCAGTTTCAGCACGCAACTCTTTTCGCAGAGGGCGGGGCAGATGCGGCCGGTGAACTCAGGAAAATCGTTGGTTTCGTTCAATATCTTGTAGGCTTCCTCCCATTTGCCTTTGTAGAGGGCATCTTGAAATTCGGGCTGCTTGTTGCTCAGCGGACAAGCCCAGTGGCAGAAGGGAACGCCGCAGTCCATGCAGCGTGAGGCTTGAAGTTTCCGGTCACGGCTGTTCAGAGTCTGTTCTACCTCGCTATAATCTGATATCCGGTCGTGGATGGGACGGTAGCCCGCTTCCTGACGCGGAATAGTTAAAAATGCTTTTGGATTTCCCATATCTTTGTTGTATTTCTTTGTTGATAATTGTCGTGATGTATTAATAATCTCTTTGTACATCAGCTATTTTTTGCTGTAGCTTGCGCATTTGTTCTTCTTGCAATACTCGTTTATATTCGATAGGTACTATCTGGATAAATTCATCCACATAGTGATTCCAGTCATCTAACATTGTTCGTGCCAGTTTGGAACCGGTATAGAGGTAATGCTGACGGATCAGTTCATGCAGCTCCTTCCGGTAAGATGCCTCCTCGATAAGTGAGAGCTCCACCATCTCCATGTTGCAGAAATAATCGAAGTTGTGGTTCTTGTTCCACACGTAAGCCACGCCGCCACTCATTCCGGCAGCGAAATTCCGTCCGGTTTCCCCCAGTACCACGACCCGTCCTCCGGTCATGTATTCGCAACAGTGGTCGCCTACACCCTCTACCACGGCCGTCACACCGGAATTGCGGACGGCGAAGCGTTCGCCCACCCGTCCGTTGATATACACCTCGCCGTCAGTAGCGCCATACAGCAGGGTGTTTCCGGCGATGGTATTCTTTTCCGCATCGAAATTGCTGCGCACGGGGGGGCAGTACCGCAATGCGTCCGCCGCTCAGTCCTTTTCCCAGATAGTCATTCGCTTCGCCTTCCAGCTTGAAACTGATGCCGTGGGTCAGGAACGCACCGAAACTTTGGCCTGCCGAACCTTTGAATTTGATGTGGATGGTCTGTTCCGGAAGTCCTGCCTGCCCGTATTTCTTGGCAACCGCTCCTGCCAGCATGGCGCCTACCGAACGGTCCGTATTGGCGATGGTGTATTCCAGGGAAATCTCTTTTCCGTTTTCTATGGCATCCCTGGCGGCGGCCAGTATGGTCACATCCTTCACATGGGCGATGTCGTGCTTCTGTTCCATGACATGGTGTATGGTAGCTCCGTTGTCCACCCGGTGTAGCAGTCTGCTGAAATCCAATAGTGAGGATTTCTTCTCACTTGGCGCTTGTTGTATTTCAATCAGGTCTGTCCGTCCAATGATATCCTCCAACCGGGTGAATCCCATTTCGGCCAAATATTCGCGTACTTCCTGTGCTAGGAAAGTGAAATAATTCACTACATATTCATAGTGTCTGCGGAAATGTTTGCGGAGTTCGGGGTCTTGGGTGGCCACGCCTACGGGACAGGTGTTGGTGTGGCACTTGCGCATCATGACGCATCCCAGTACAATCAATGCGGTGGTACCGAAACCGAATTCTTCCGCACCCAGCAAGGCCATGTTGATAATATCCCGTCCGGTTTTCAACTGTCCGTCCACTTGCAGTTTCACTTGTCCGCGGAGTCCGTTCAACACCAAGGTCTGTTGCGTCTCGCTCAGTCCTATTTCGGGCGAGATACCTGCATACCGCATACTCGATGCAGGCGATGCGCCGGTTCCTCCTTCCGCTCCCGAGATGACAATCAAGTCGGCTTTCGCTTTGGCCACTCCGGCGGCAATGGTTCCCACGCCGCTTTCGGCTACCAGTTTCACGCTGATTCGTGCCTGTGGGTTTACGTTTTTCAGGTCGAAAATCAACTGGGCCAAATCTTCGATGGAATAAATGTCATGGTGGGGTGGAGGGGAAATGAGCGAGATGCCCGGAATGGAGTGGCGGGTTTTGGCAATCACCTCATCTACCTTGAATCCCGGCAGTTGTCCTCCTTCTCCCGGCTTGGCGCCTTGGGCTACCTTTATCTGGATCTCTTCGGCATGGACCAGGTATTCGGCGGTGACTCCGAAGCGTCCCGATGCTATCTGCTTGGTCTTGCTGCAAAGTGAGATACCCTGGTAGGTGCCGGTAATGCGGTCGCTGTCCTCACCTCCTTCACCCGTATTGCTGCGTGCGCCCAGTTTGTTCATGGCCAGTGCCAGCGCCTCATGTGCCTCCTTGCTGATAGCGCCGAAGGACATGGCTCCTGTCACGAAATGTTTCACGATGTTTTCTACCGGCTCCACCTTTTCCAAATCGATGGGGTTTCGCTTGTGCCCGAAGAAGTCGCGCAGGAAGAGGGGTGACTCTTTTCCATCTACCATGGAGGTGAATTCCTTGAACTTCTTATAGCTACCCAGCCGGGTGGCCAGTTGCAGGGTGGAGATGGTTTCCGGATTCCAAGCGTGCCGTTCTCCGTCTTTGCGGAAAGAGAACAGTCCGTTGTGCGGTAAAATGTCGCTCACTTCTTTTGCAGCGAATCCGGCATCGTGCAGGGCGATGGCGTCTCTGGCGACTTCTTCCAGACGGATGCCTCCGATGCTGGATGTCTGTGTGCCGAAATAGCTTCTCAACAATTCCTCGCTGACCCCTACGGCTTCAAAAATCTTTGCGCCCCGGTAGGAACGGATAGTCGAAATGCCCATCTTGCTCATAATCTTGAACAAGCCCTTGCGGATGGCCTTGATATAATTCTTCTCGGCCGTTTCGTAATTCATCTGCACATCGCCTTTCCTCACCAGTTCATCCAGTACGGCGAAGGCCATGTAGGGATTGATGGCACTGGCGCCATATCCCAGCAACAGGGCGGCGTGCATCACCTCGCGAATCTCGCCACTTTCTACAATCAATGCGGTTTGCACGCGTTTCTGAACGGAGATGAGGTGATGATGGACAGTGCTAACTGCCAGTAGCGACGGGATGGCGGCATGGGTGTCGTCCACAAAACGGTCGCTCAGAATGATATAGTTCACTCCGTCCGTAACGGATTGCTCGGCTTTTTTGCACAGGTCGTTCAGGGCCTCTTGCAATCCGGCTTTTCCCTTGCTCACCTCGAATACGATAGGGAGTTTCACGGTATTGAATCCTTTATACCGGATGTTGCAGAGGATGTCCAGTTGGGTGTTGTTCAGCACGGGATGGGGCAGGCGTACCATTTTGCAATGGCTTTCGCTGGGCACCAGTATATTCATTCCCACGGCCCCGATGTACTCGGTGAGCGACATGACTAACTCTTCACGGATAGGGTCGATGGCGGGATTGGTCACTTGGGCAAACTGTTGCCGGAAATAGTTGAACAGCAACTGCGGCCTGTCCGAAAGGACGGCCAGCGGCGTGTCGTTACCCATAGAGGCGATGGGCTCGGCCCCTGTGTTGCACATCGGCATGAGGGTGCGTTCTATATCCTCGCGCGAGAAGCCGAAAGTACGCAGCATACGGTCATAGCCGTCTATCCGGTTGTCTATCTTGCGTCCGCTTTTTAAGGTATCGAGCTCGATGCGGTTGGCAGACAGCCATGCGCGATAGGGGCGGGCCGACGCCAGTTGTTCTTTTAGTTCACCGTCATAATATATTTTACCTTGTTCGGTATCAATCATCAGTATTTTGCCCGGTTGCAGACGCCCTTTCTCTTTAATCTCTCCCGGTTCGAAATCCATCACGCCTACTTCACTGGCCACTACCATCATGTCATTATTGGTAATGAGGTAACGGGCAGGGCGCAGACCGTTGCGGTCCAACATTCCTCCGGCAAACCGTCCGTCACTGAACAGCAGCGCGGCAGGCCCGTCCCAAGGTTCCATCAGGATGGAATGGTATTCGTAAAACGCTTTCAATTCTTCACTGATAGGGTTTTTGTCGTTGAACGATTCGGGTACTAGCATCGCCATGGCATGGGGCAGGCTCAGTCCCGACATTACAAAAAATTCCAGCACATTGTCCAGTGAGGCGCTGTCGCTCATGCCCGGCTGGATAATGGGACGGATGTCTTTGACATCCCCCAATGCCGGAGAGGAAAGGACACTTTCGCGCGCCTCCATCCAACCCCGGTTACCGCGGATGGTATTGATTTCGCCGTTGTGCGCTAACAAACGGAACGGTTGGGCGAGGCTCCATGTAGGAAATGTGTTGGTGCTGAAACGGGAGTGTACCAATGCCAATCCGCTGGTAAAGTAGGGTTGCGTCAGGTCCGGGAAGTACTCGCGCACTTGCATGGACGAGAGCATACCTTTATATATAATGTTTTTTGCCGATAGCGAAACGATGTAGAAGTCCGTGTGCCGCACGCGCTTTTCTATCTTCTTGCGGATGATGTAGAGGGTGCGTTCCAGGCTGTCCGCATCTGTCACTCCGGTGATGAATACCTGTTTGATGTCCGGTTCGGTGGCCCGTGCGTCCTTGCCCAGGCAGGCGGGGTTGGTGGGCACATTGCGCAGGTGCATCAAGGTAAGTCCTTCGCGTTCTATTTCTTCAATCATAATGCTCAGGATGCTGGCTTGCTCTTTTTCGTCTTTGGGCAGAAATACGAGTCCGGTTCCGTATTTTCCTTTTTCGGGTACGGGGATGCCTTGCAGGAGGATGAATTCGTGGGGAATCTGTAGCATGATTCCGGCTCCGTCGCCGGTTTTGTTATCGGCTCCTTCTGCGCCTCGGTGGCGCATGTTTTCCAATACCTTTAATGCGGAGTCTACCAATTCATGCGATTTGTTGCCATGAATGTTGACTACCATGCCTACGCCGCAAGCGTCGTGTTCGTTGGTTGCGTCATAAAGACCTGTTTGCTCTGTTTTTGCCATTATTGCTGTCTTTGGTTTATAATAATGTTGGTTTGTATTTCATATTGTTCTGCAAAAGTAGGTAATTTATTTCTTTTTGATGAAGAGCTGATGCTTTCTTTTGATAAAAAGATGCAGTCTTGCGTCCCTGTCTTACAGTTTGTTGTATATATGACGTGTCTATTTAATATTTGAAAGCTAGATTATAAAAAATACTTTTAAATTGTAAGTTTGAATGTTTTTTTCATGATTATCCGCCTATATACCACTAGATGATAAATGGAAATTTATGGATAGAACGCGGATTTATTTCGTTCTACAAATTAAAATTGGAACGCAAATGACACAAATTAATAACTGCACAGCATGGATATAAACCTGCCAGAGGTTAGATTTGTGTCATTTGCGTTCCGGTTTAACCGATAAATTAGTATTTGGTGGTATGGGGATAATCATATTAAATAATGTGGGAAACTTTAGTATATAATGTGTCGCCGCACCTTATATATCTTTTACAAACAGACCTGTTAAAACCGAGGTGTGTCAAAACTAAACTATCCGCTATATCCTCCTTGGGATTGGGCTGAAAAATCCTTCAGATGTTACAGCCACTCCGCAAACCCTTGCTGACGGGCGTTCCGGCTGAAGGATTCGGCCTTTTAATTGTTTCAGCCCGCTTGCAGATGTTTCAGCCGGTAAAAGTAAGGTGTTATGAGATCTCGAAAACTCTCAAGACAGTTTCAAGACCTATCATTATCCGAGGTCGGACACGGAAAAAGACAGCTTTCCCGGCACAAAAAGAAGTAAGAGCTTGGAGAAAATGCCTGGTCGTTCTCCAGGAACAGTCGATAGCAAGTGGGGAAGTGCCGGTCTTGCAGGCAGGTAAAAAAGATAAGTTCGTTTTTTAAAAAAGGTCCTTTTCTTTTGCTAAAGACATCCTTATCTTTTTTTTAATGGAACTTATGTTTTTCGAAAAGAACAAGTTCTTTCAGCGCGTGGGCTGGTGTTCTGGCAGGAACCACTTCTACCGGAATAGTGAGGGCGTGAGTCGGAACTTGTTGCAGGAATTTGCGGAACTTGTTGCAAGATCCGGCAGAACTTGTATCAGGATTCCGGACCCTCCGATAGGAAAAAACGCGGCTTTTTGAAACCGTACTTTTGTTTTTTGGAAGTGTACGTTCAAATTGCTGGAACGGACGCCCGTTTTTCAGGCTGAAACATCCGCAAGCGGGCTGAAACAATTAAAAGACCGAATCCTTCAGCCGGAACGCCCGTCAACAAGGGGTTTGCGGAGTGGCTGAAACATCTGAAGGATTTTTCAGCCCGAACTTACGGTGCATTACTTCCGGAGGCGTGGACGGTGGTTCGGGCAGACAAATATGTAAAAGTCCATTCCATTGGGAATATATGAAATGATAATCCTCAATCATATCACAAAATGTTTATTTATAGAACGGGATGACGGATAGAACACGGACTTTTTTTACTTTACCTGTCATTGGGTTTGCAAGTACAAATTTAAATAGATAAAACAAACATTTCGGTTTCTATTTGTTATTAGAGTGAAAATAAATAAGAAAATAGAAACGATTATATCTTATAAAATATCAAAAAGACATATATTTGCATATAATTAAAAGCAAAAGGAAACAACAATAAATAAGTATTAATCAAAATGGCAACAACTATCAAGTTCACCAAGATGCAAGGAACCGGCAATGATTATATCTATGTAAATACCTTGTCTTCTCCGCTGCAAGATCCGATAAAAGCCGCCAGAAAATGGAGCGCTTATCATACCGGTATCGGTGCAGACGGTCTGGTACTGATTGGAGTATCCGAAAAAGCGGATTTCAGTATGCGTATATTCAATGCAGACGGCTCCGAAGCCATGATGTGTGGAAACGCCTCGCGCTGCATAGGCAAATATGTATACGAGAAAGGATTGACGGATAAGGAGGTGATCACACTGGAAACCCTTTCGGGAATCAAAATCCTGAAACTTCATACAGGCAACGGGGTGGTGAAGGATGTAACCGTAGATATGGGTACGCCCCTGCTATCAAACCCCGGACAGATAGCTACGAAAACCGGCGGAATGCTGGCAGAAACTATCTTGGCCGATGGAAAAGAATACAAAGGAACATTCGTCTGCATGGGAAATCCGCATGTTGTCATTTTCGTAGATGATATAAAAGAGGTGGATTTGCCGGCGGTTGGTCCGAAACTGGAAAATCATCCGCTTTTTCCTGAGCGGACCAATGTGGAATTTGTAGAAATATTGCCGGACCAATCCTTACGGATGAGAGTGTGGGAAAGAGGTTCGGGCATCACAATGGCTTGTGGGACAGGGGCTTGCGCCACCGCCGTGGCGGCCGTACTGAACCATAAAGCCGGACGAAAATCGTGGGTAAGGATGGACGGAGGCGATCTCCACATCCACTGGGACGAGAAAGACGGACATGTATACATGACCGGTCCGGCCGGAAAGGTTTTCGAAGGCGAAATAGAGATGTGATAATGATTTTGAAAAACTTAAAACAACGATAAAAACAATAACAACGATGGCACTAGTAAACGAACATTTTTTAAAACTACCAAACAATTACTTGTTTTCGGACATTGCCAAAAAGGTAAATGCATTCAAAGTCTCTCATCCCAAAACGGACCTTATCCGCCTGGGTATCGGAGATGTAACCCGCCCGCTGCCTCAAGCTTCCATCGAAGCCATGCATAAGGCAGTAGACGAGCTGGCAAACAAAGAGACATTCCACGGTTACGGTCCCGAACAAGGCTATGATTTCCTGATAGATGCCGTCATCAGGAACGATTACGCTCCGCGCGGCGTCTATCTGGAACCCGGCGAAGTCTTTATCAGTGACGGCGCCAAGAGCGATACGGGAAATATCGGAGACATCCTTCGCCACGACAACAGCATCGGCGTGACAGACCCCATCTACCCCGTATACATCGATTCGAACGTAATGTGCGGCCGCGCCGGGATACTGGAAGACGGGCGATGGAGCAACGTGGTATACTTGCCTTGCCTGAGCGAGAATAATTTCGTGCCCGAAATCCCCGATCGCAGGATAGATATCTTATACCTCTGCTATCCCAATAACCCTACGGGGACGGTCATTAGCAAGGCCGAACTGAAAAAGTGGGTGAACTATGCATTGGAAAATGATACCCTCATCCTTTACGATGCTGCCTACGAGGCCTACATACAAGACCCGGACATTCCTCACTCCATTTATGAGATAAAAGGAGCGAAGAAAGTAGCGATAGAATTTCGCAGTTTCTCGAAGACAGCCGGATTCACCGGGGTGCGTTGCGGATACACCGTCGTACCGAAAGAACTCACTGCCGCCACGCTGGAAGGAGAGCGCATTCCGCTGAACCGGATGTGGAACCGCCGCCAGTGCACCAAGTTCAACGGCACATCCTATATCACCCAGCGTGGTGCCGAAGCGATCTATACCCCCGAGGGCAAAAAGCAAGTGAAAGCCATCATACAGTATTATATGGCTAACGCCCGCATCATGAAAGAAGCGTTGGAAAGTACAGGACTCAAAGTTTTCGGCGGAGAGAACGCCCCCTACCTGTGGGTGAAGACACCGGGTGAGGTAAACTCGTGGAAATTCTTTGAACAGATGCTGTATGAAGCCAATGTAGTGGGCACGCCGGGAGTAGGCTTCGGCCCCAGTGGTGAAGGATATATCCGCTTGACCGCTTTCGGAGAGCGGGCGGATTGCGAAGAAGCCATGAAACGGATCAGAAAATGGTTGCTCTGAGCACAGTACATGACAACACCTTGAAGCACTTTGTGCTTGCATCGGACTTACATCAATCAAGCCAATAGGTATATAAAATATGACATACTCACTATTATTAATTAAAAGGTAAAAAGCTATGAAGATGAATTTTAAGGAAACGGCATTGCTATTAGGCCTGTCCATGACAGTGCCGGCAACGAGCATCGCTCAAGACAAGGTGGAAGCCAGCGTAGGAGCTGACTTGGTAAGCGGCTATATTTGGCGCGGACAGGATTTGGGAGGCGTAAGCATACAGCCGTCATTGTCCGTTGCCTACAAAGGATTTTCGCTCGGTGCATGGGGATCCGCAGGCATTGAGTCCGCTGATACGAAAGAACTGGACCTGACGCTGGGCTACAGTACCGGCGGTTTCAGCATTTCGGTGACAGACTACTGGTTCAATGGCGGCCCGGTTATTTCCACTATGGCACGCACCATACCAGCCATGTATTCGAAGCGCAGATAGGCTACGATTTCGGTTCGTTGGCAGTGAACTGGTACACCAACTTTGCAGGCGACGATGGGGTGAACAAGGACGGCGACCGGGCTTACTCCTCTTACATATCACTCGCCGCCCCCTTCAAATTGGCAGGTCTGGACTGGACGGCAGAAATAGGAGCCACGCCATGGGCCAATGACTTCTATAACGTCTCCGCAGATCCGGAATGCAGCGGTTCGGACGGATTCGCCGTATGTGACATCAGCCTTGGGGTATCCAAGGAAATCAAGATTACAGACTCATTCTCAGTCCCCGCCTTCGCCAAGGTGACGGTGAATCCGCGCACCGAAGGGGCCTATTTCGTATTCGGACTGAGTTTCTGACAGGAAGTGCAGAAAATGCAGATACAATAACAAATTCAGACATAACGACACAGTAGAGAGAGGTATCAGTTTTTAAAAAGGTAAAAAGATTGGAACATATAAATTACAAGTACAACAATGAAGAAAATTGAGGCTATTATCCGTAAGACCAAGTTCGAGGACGTAAAGGACGCGTTGCTCGAAGCCGACATCGAATGGTTTTCCTACTACGATGTAAGAGGCATTGGTAAAGCACGCCAGGGACGTATCTACCGTGGTGTGGTGTATGATACCAGTTCGATTGAAAGAATCCTGGTTTCCATCGTGGTGCGCGAAAAGAATGTGGAGAAAACAGTGCAAGCCATCATCAAGGCGGCGCACACCGGCGAGATAGGCGACGGACGTATTTTCGTCATCCCCATTGAAGACGCCGTCCGCATACGCACGGGCGAGCGGGGTGACATAGCCCTGTATAATGCAGAACAGGAAAAATAAGCGCAAGCTACTTCCCTTTACCGGCAAAGGTAAAGTCGGGAATAAAACAATACTACAACGTAAACGAGAAAAATTATGGATACTATACTCTTATTTATGCTCCCCGCCGGCCTTTGGGCGCAAGATGCAGGCGTGGCAGCCACCACCGCGGCGCCCGATGCAACCGCCGGGGCCTTAGGCGAACTTGCTACCGGACTCAACACCGTATGGATGCTACTTGCCGCCATGCTGGTATTCTTCATGCAACCGGGATTTGCCTTGGTAGAAGCCGGGTTCATCCGTACCAAGAACACGGCCAACGTGCTGATGAAAAATCTGGTAGACTTCATGTTCGGCTCCATCCTGTTCTGGTTCATCGGCTTCGGGCTGATGTTCGGCATAGGCGGTTTTGTGGGCGCCCCCCATTTTTTCAACTTGGAGGCGATGGACAAAATCATCGACAACGGATTGCCCATCGAAGGCTTCCTGATTTTCCAGACTGTATTCTGCGCCACGGCGGCCACCATCGTGTCCGGTGCCATGGCAGAACGTACCAAGTTCTCTATGTATCTGGTCTATACTGTCTTTATCAGCGTACTCATTTATCCGGTTTCCGGCCACTGGACCTGGGGCGGCGGATGGCTGATGAACGGAGACGAAGGCTCCTTTATGATGAGGACGTTCGGCACTACTTTCCATGACTTTGCCGGTTCTACGGTGGTTCACTCCGTAGGTGGATGGATTGCCTTGGTGGGCGCCGCCATTCTGGGGCCGCGTATTGGCAAATACGGGAAAGACGGTAAATCAAGGGCCATCCCCGGTCATAGTTTGACGCTTGCCTGCCTGGGCGTGTTTATCCTTTGGTTCGGCTGGTTCGGGTTCAACCCCGGTTCGCAGTTGGCAGCGGCAACAAGTGGAGACCAGACGGCCATTTCGCATGTGTTCCTCACCACCAACCTGGCAGCTTGTGCAGGAGGTTTCTTCGCACTGGTGGCGAGTTGGATGAAGTATGGCAAACCTTCCTTGTCGCTCACGCTGAACGGTGTGCTGGCAGGACTGGTGGGCATCACGGCGGGATGTGACCTGGTATCGCCTTTCGGGTCTGTACTTATCGGTGCCATTTGTGGCGTGGTAATGATATTTGCAGTCGACTTTATCGACCATGTGCTGAAAATTGACGACCCCGTAGGCGCATCGTCCGTACACGGTGTTTGCGGTTGCCTGGGAACGATCCTTACGGGACTCTTCGCCACAGAAGAGGGACTGTTCTATGGCGGCGGAAGCAGCTTCCTGCTGGCACAGCTCTTCGGCGCGGCCGTAGTAGGAGTGTGGGCGGCAGGCATGGGCTTCATTGTCTTTAAAGTGCTGGACAAGATACATGGCTTGCGTGTTCCGAAACGCATTGAAGAGGAAGGACTCGATATCTACGAGCATGGCGAGTCGGCATACAATTAATCACAAAAGTTTTTTCCATTCATTCTACTAATCAACAACTAAACAAATTTAGGTATTATGTCAAAATTAAGATTCAGAGTAGTCGAAACGGCTTTCAAGAAGAAAGCAGCAACGGTGGAGACACCAGCCGAAAGGCCCAGTGAATATTTCGCCAAATACGTTTTCAACCGCGAGAAAATGTTCAAGTATCTGCCCGGCGCCGTCTATGCCAAACTGACGGACGCCATGGACAACGGCGCCCCCCTGGAGCGTGCCATAGCCGACGAAGTGGCGGCAGGCATGAAACGCTGGGCAACCGAGCTAGGTGTAACCCACTACACCCACTGGTTCCAACCCCTGACGGAAGGCACAGCCGAAAAGCACGACGCCTTTGTGGAACACGACGGCAAGGGTGGAATGATGGAAGAATTCTCCGGCAAGCTCCTCGTACAGCAGGAGCCCGATGCTTCCAGCTTCCCCAACGGCGGCATCCGAAACACCTTCGAGGCACGCGGCTACAGTGCATGGGACCCCTCATCGCCTGTCTTCGTGGTGGACGACACCCTGTGCATCCCTACCGTTTTCATTGCTTACACCGGCGAGTCGCTGGACTACAAAACGCCACTGCTGAAAGCCTTGAGTGCTGTGGGCAAAGCCGCCGTGGACGTGTGCCGTTACTTCAACCCGGAAGTGAAGAAAGTGGTGGCCTACTTGGGCTGGGAACAGGAATACTTCCTGGTAGACGAAGGACTGTATGCCGCCCGTCCCGACCTGCTGCTGACCGGGCGCACCCTGATGGGACACGAAGCCAGCAAGAACCAGCAATTGGAAGACCATTACTTCGGAGCCATCCCCACCCGTGTGGCTGCCTTTATGAAAGACCTTGAAATACAGGCGCTGGAACTGGGCATACCCGTCAAGACCCGCCATAACGAAGTGGCTCCCAACCAATTTGAGCTGGCTCCCATTTTCGAAGAATGCAACCTGGCGGTAGACCATAACATGCTTCTCATGTCGCTCATGCGCAAGGTGGCGCGGAGCCACGGCTTCCGCCTGTTGCTGCACGAAAAACCCTTCAAAGGCGTCAACGGCTCGGGGAAGCATAACAACTGGTCACTGGGTACAGACACCGGCGTCCTGCTGATGGCTCCGGGCAAGACCGCCGAAGACAATCTGCGCTTCATCACCTTCATAGTCAACACCCTGATGGCGGTATACCACCACAACGGTTTGCTGAAAGCCTCTATCATGAGTGCCACCAACGCCCATCGCCTGGGAGCCAACGAAGCGCCGCCCGCCATCATTTCTTCTTTCCTGGGCAAACAGCTCACGCAAGTGCTGGACCATATAGAAGAAAGCGGCAACGATGACCTTGTCTCACTGGCAGGCAAACAGGGAATGAAGCTGGACATCCCGCAAATTCCCGAACTGCTGATTGACAATACCGACCGCAACCGCACCTCGCCGTTCGCCTTCACCGGCAATCGCTTCGAATTCCGCGCCGTAGGCTCGGAGGCAAACTGTGCCAGTGCCATGATTGCGCTCAACGCGGCCGTTGCCGAACAACTTGCCCGGTTCAAGCAGGACGTGGACGCGCTCATCGAAAAGGGTGAACCGAAAATCTCCGCCATCATCGAAATTATCCGCCGCTACATCAAGGAGTGCAAGCCTGTCCGTTTTGACGGCAACGGCTACTCGGACGAATGGAAGGCGGAGGCCGCCCGCCGGGGTCTGGACTGCGAAACGAGCTGCCCGCTCATTTTCGACAACTACTTGAAGCCCGCGAGCATCGCCATGTTCGAATCCACCGGCGTGATGACCCGCAAGGAGCTGGAGGCGCGCAATGAAGTGAAATGGGAAACTTACACAAAGAAAATCCAGATCGAGGCGCGCGTGCTGGGCGACCTGGCGATGAACCACATCATCCCCGTAGCCACCGAATACCAAAGCAAGCTGATAAACAATGTGTATAAAATGAAAGAGCTCTTCCCGGCGGAAAAAGCATCCCAACTGTCGGCCGAGAACATGAAACTTATCGAAGAGATTGCCCGGCGAACCATTTTCATCACCGAGCATGTAAATGCCATGGTGGAGGCGCGAAAAGTGGCGAACAAAATAGAGAGCGAGCGCGAAAAGGCCATTGCCTATCACGATACCATCGCCCCGATGCTGGAAGAGATACGTTATCATATTGACAAGCTGGAGCTGATCGTAGACAACCAGATGTGGACATTACCTAAATATCGTGAATTGCTTTTTATTAGATAATCACTGCATAAAGGTTATCTATTTCTTTTGTTGGTTGTTTTAAGTTTGCGGAGAGGGGCGTCGGGATGACGGTCCTCTTTACACATTACCCTTCTTGCTTGCTTACTGTCTTTCAAATCGTAACTAAAACCACAACAGACAATATCATACTGTAAGTTTTCATATTTATTAAAAAAACGAATAAAATATTTCTTTTCGATTTTTATTCTTACTTTTTTATCGCTTTCGTCAATTATTTATGGTTTTTTATTGCATTTATGTTAATTGATATTTGTATCTTTGCAGTCGAATCAGAACATATACTTAGTAGATTATGTGTGGAATAGTAGGCTATATTGGAAAACGAGATGCTTACCCTGTTCTCATAAAAGGCCTGAAGCGGTTGGAATACCGGGGCTATGATAGCGCAGGAGTCGCATTGATAGACAAAAAAAGGAGGTTGAACGTTTATAAAACGAAAGGAAAGGTTTCAGACCTAGAGGCTTTTGTTTCCCAAAAAGACGTTTCCGGTACAATTGGTATTGCCCACACCCGATGGGCCACCCACGGAGAGCCTTGTCAGGCTAACGCTCATCCTCATTTTTCTTCTTCAAAGAATCTAGCTCTTATCCACAATGGTATTATTGAAAACTACGCTACCCTGAAAGAAAAGCTACAAAAAAAAGGGTTCATCTTTAAAAGTAGTACAGATACCGAAGTTCTCGTACAGTTAATTGAATTTTTCCAACTTTCCAACCATTTAGATTTACTTACTGCCGTTCAGTTGGCTCTGCATGAGGTGATTGGCGCATACGCTATAGCGGTGCTCGACAAGAATAATCCCGATGAGATTATTGCAGCACGCAAAAGCAGTCCGCTGGTGGTAGGGATAGGGAAGGATGAATTCTTTCTGGCTTCGGATGCTACTCCGATTGTAGAGTATACGGATAAAGTGGTGTATCTGCAAGATGGGGAGATAGCGGTGATTCGCAGAGACAAGGCATTGGAAGTCGTCAATCTGGACAACGTGCTTCAAAATCCCGAAGTACGTACGGTGGAAATGAATCTGGGACAACTGGAGAAAGGGGGATACCCGCATTTCATGTTGAAGGAGATATTCGAACAACCCGATTGTATTAACGACTGTATGCGTGGACGCATCAATGCGGACGGTGATAAAGTAGTACTGTCGGCGGTTATTGATCATAAGGAACGTTTGCTCAAGGCTCGTCGCTTTGTAATTGTGGCTTGCGGAACTTCGTGGCATGCCGGATTGATAGGGAAACAACTGATAGAAAGTTTCTGCCGTATTCCGGTAGAAGTGGAATATGCCTCCGAGTTCCGCTATCGTGATCCGGTGATTCATGAAGACGATGTGGTAATAGCTATCTCGCAATCGGGTGAAACGGCCGATACATTGGCTGCCATAGAACTGGCGAAAGAGAAAGGAGCTTTTATCTATGGTATATGCAATGCGGTAGGTTCATCCATTCCGCGCATTACAGATACCGGTTCTTATATTCATGTAGGACCGGAAATAGGAGTGGCGTCCACCAAGGCATTTACCGGACAGGTAACCGTGCTTACCATGCTGGCGCTGACGCTGGCAAAAGAGAAAGGGAGTATGGCAGATGAGAAATACCTGGAAGTGATCCGGGAATTGACTGTGATTCCGGCTAAAATAAAAAAGATATTGATCAGTAATCCTAAAATAGCGGAACTGTCGCGTATTTTCACCTATGCACATAATTTCCTCTATTTGGGGCGGGGGTACAGTTTCCCGGTAGCTTTGGAAGGCGCGTTAAAGTTGAAGGAGATATCTTATATTCACGCTGAAGGCTATCCCGCCGCTGAGATGAAACATGGACCTATCGCATTGATTGATGCCGAAATGCCTGTTGTGGTGGTAGCTACGCATAATGCGATGTATGAAAAGATAATGAGTAACATACAGGAAATCAAGGCGCGCAAGGGAAAAGTAATCGCTTTGGTCACAGAAGGAGATACGGTAATCAGTAAGTTGGCCGATGATTGCATTGAGTTGCCCGAAACATTAGAGTGCCTCGAACCGTTGATAGCTACGGTCCCCTTACAGTTATTGGCCTACCATGTAGCCATTTGTAAAGGGAAGAATGTGGATCAGCCACGAAATCTGGCGAAGTCGGTAACAGTAGAATAGAAGGCAATGCTGCCGGAGATTATGCAGGAAGTTTCCGGCATAATTCTTGAAAGATGTACCGTAAGTTTGGAAAAATGACAGAAGGTCTTGTCATACCTTTGGGATGTTTTTATAAGAATCTGAAAATGAACTATTAATTTAAGTAGTAAAGAGAGAGCATGGAACCGTTAAAGCATGAATGTGGAGTCGCTATGATACGACTGCTGAAACCGCTGGAATATTATCAGGAAAAGTATGGAACCTGGATGTATGGCTTGAACAAGCTGTATCTGCTGATGGAAAAACAACACAACCGCGGACAGGAAGGCGCCGGGCTGGCCTGTGTCAAACTGGAGGCCAATCCCGGTGAAGAATATATGTTCCGTGAAAGAGCTTTAGGTTCAGGGGCGATAACAGAGATATTCGGTACGGTGCAAAATCATTTCAAGGATTTGGCGCCTGAACAATTGCATGATGCCGGATACGCCAAGAAATGCCTTCCCTTTGCCGGAGAGGTATATATGGGGCATTTGCGTTATTCCACTACCGGAAAAAGCGGTATCTCCTACGTGCATCCGTTCTTGCGCCGTAACAACTGGCGTGCCAAGAATTTGGCGTTGTGCGGCAATTTCAACATGACCAATGTGGATGAGATTTTCGCACGTATCACTGCCGACGGCCAGCATCCGCGTAAATATGCCGACACATATATTATGCTGGAACAAGTGGGGCACCGTTTGGATCGCGAGGTGGAGCGCCTCTATGTGGAATGTGAGAAGGAAGGTCTGAAAGGCATGGATATCACTCACGCTATAGAAGACCGCATTGACTTGGGTAATGTCCTCAAAACTTCGAGCAAGGAGTGGGATGGAGGCTATGTGATCTGCGGTATGACCGGTAGCGGTGAGTCTTTTGCGGTGCGCGATCCGTGGGGCATTCGTCCGGCTTTCTGGTACATGGACGATGAAATCATGGTATTGGCATCCGAGCGTCCCGTCATTCAGACTGCCTTGAATGTGCCTGCCGGAAGCATCAATGAATTGCAGCCGGGACAGGCTATACTTATGAGCAAGACCGGAAAGATGCGTCTGGCACAGATCAACCGGGCGAAAGAGAAGAAAGCCTGTTCCTTCGAACGTATCTATTTCAGCCGGGGAAGCGACATGGATATTTATAAAGAAAGAAAGCTGTTGGGCGAGAAATTGGTGAATCCTATTTTGAAAGCGGTAGACTATGATGTGGAGCATACCGTATTCTCTTTTATACCCAATACGGCGGAAGTGGCTTTCTATGGACTGCTGGAAGGATTCGACAATTATCTGAATGAACTGAAAGTAAAGAAGATAGAGGCTTTGGGGCATCATCCCAATCACGAGGAACTGGAAAAAATCCTGTCCTGGCGTATCCGTAGCGAAAAGTGGCCATCAAGGATATCAAGCTGCGTACCTTTATCGCCGAAGGCAATAGCCGGAATGACCTGGCTGCCCATGTGTACGATATCACTTACGGTAGTTGATGCCTCATGTCGATAATCTGGTTATTATTGATGACAGCATCGTCCGGGGAACTACATTGAAGACAAAGCATTATCGGTATTCTTGATCGTCTGCATCCGAAGAAAATCGTCATTGTTTCTTCTTCTCCACAGGTGCGTTATCCGGACTATTATGGTATTGATATGGCCAGCATGGATCAGTTTATCGCTTTCAAGGCTGCTATCGATTTATTGAAAGAACGGGATATGAAAGATGTAATAGCCCGTGCTTACAACAAATCGAAAGACCAGGTGGGGTTACCCAAAGAGCAGATGGTGAATTATGTGAAAGAAATTTACGCTCCTTTCACTAATGAGGAGATTGCGGCAAAAATGGTGGAACTTCTCACTCCGAAAGGTACGCAGGCGAAAGTGGAAATCGTTTATCAGACACTGGAAGGATTGCATGAAGCGTGTCCCAACCATACGGGCGACTGGTATTTCAGTGGGGATTATCCTACTCCGGGTGGAGTGAAGCTGGTGAACCAGGCGTTTATAGACTATATAGAAAAAGTTTATCAATTCTAAAGAACAACCATTCAAGATAGATTAGATGAGAAATGTAACATTGATCCTCGACGACGGGAGCCGTTTCCCGGGCAAGTCGTTCGGTTATGAGAAACCGGTAGCCGGCGAAGTGGTGTTTAATACCGCTATGACCGGTTATCCTGAGAGTTTGACAGACCCTTCATACGCGGGGCAGCTGATGACCTTAACTTATCCGTTGGTCGGTAACTACGGGGTACCTCCCTTTACTATCGAACCCAATGGCTTGGCTACTTTTATGGAAAGTGAACGTATCCATGCCGAAGCGATTATTGTAAGTGATTACAGTGAAGAATACAGTCACTGGAATGCGAAAGAAAGTCTGGCCGACTGGCTGAAGCGTGAGCAAGTGCCGGGCATTACAGGCATCGATACCCGTGAACTGACCAAAGTCCTTCGCGAACATGGGGTAATGATGGGAAAAATCGTATTTGATGATGAGCCCGGCAATGTGCCCGAAGCAACGTATGCAGGTATCAATTATGTAGATAAAGTATCGTGTAAGGAAGTGATTCGTTACAATGAAGGTGCAGGTAAGAAAAAAGTGGTGTTGGTGGATTGTGGTGTAAAGACAAATATTATCCGTTGCTTACTGAAACGGGATGTGGAAGTGATCCGTGTTCCTTGGAACCATGACTTTACAGGGATGGAGTATGACGGATTGTTTATTTCGAACGGTCCGGGTGATCCGGATACCTGTGATGAGGCGGTACAGCATATCCGCAAGGCGATGAGCCTGAGCGACAAGCCTATCTTCGGCATTTGTATGGGGAATCAGTTGCTTTCCAAAGCAGGAGGCGCCACCATCTATAAGTTGAAATACGGTCATCGCAGCCATAACCAACCGGTGCGCATGATAGGAACGGAACGTTGTTTCATTACCAGTCAGAACCACGGTTATGCGGTAGATAATAATACATTGGGAACCGATTGGGAACCGCTGTTCATCAATATGAATGACGGTTCCAACGAGGGTATCAGGCATAAAACCAAACCTTGGTTCTCGGCACAGTTCCATCCGGAAGCGGCGTCGGGACCTACGGATACCGAGTTCCTGTTTGATGAATTTGTGAAGTTGTTATAAACCGTGTATTAAAAAGAACAAGTATGAAAGACGAAATAAAGAAAGTATTGTTATTAGGTTCCGGCGCCTTGAAGATTGGCGAGGCCGGAGAGTTTGACTATTCGGGTTCGCAAGCATTGAAAGCCTTGAAGGAGGAAGGGATTGAAACGGTTCTGATCAACCCGAACATCGCTACTGTGCAGACCAGCGAAGGGGTGGCAGACCAGATTTATTTCCTGCCCGTTACTCCTTATTTTGTAGAGAAGGTGATAGAAAAGGAACGTCCGGACGGCGTGCTCCTGTCTTTCGGCGGACAGACTGCCTTGAACTGTGGGGTGGCACTGTACAAAGCAGGTATTTTCGAAAAATACAATGTCCGTGTGTTGGGTACTCCCGTACAAGCCATCATGGATACGGAGGACCGTGAATTGTTTGTAGAAAAACTGAATGAAATCAATGTCAAGACCATCAAGAGCGAAGCGGTGGAAAATCTGGAAGATGCCCGTCGCGCCGCTAAAGAATTAGGTTATCCGGTCATTATCCGTGCCGCCTATGCATTGGGTGGTTTGGGCTCAGGTTTCTGTGACAATGAAGAGGAACTGAATGTTCTGGCTGAAAAGGCCTTCTCTTTCTCGCCGCAGGTATTGGTGGAAAAGAGTTTGAAAGGCTGGAAGGAGGTGGAGTATGAAGTGGTCCGTGACCGTTATGATAACTGCATCACTGTATGTAACATGGAGAACTTCGACCCGCTGGGTATCCATACCGGCGAGTCTATCGTGATCGCCCCTTCGCAGACACTGACCAATGCCGAGTATCATAAACTTCGTGAACTGGCTATCCGTATCATCCGCCATATCGGCATTGTGGGCGAATGCAATGTACAGTATGCCTTCGATCCCGAATCGGAAGATTACCGTGTCATTGAGGTCAACGCCCGTCTTTCGCGTTCGTCTGCATTGGCTTCCAAGGCTACCGGCTATCCGTTGGCTTTCGTTGCCGCCAAATTAGGCTTGGGATATGGGTTGTTCGACTTGAAAAACTCGGTGACAAAGACCACCAGTGCCTTCTTCGAGCCTGCACTGGACTATGTGGTGTGCAAGATTCCCCGTTGGGACTTGGGCAAGTTCCACGGTGTGGACCGTGAACTGGGCTCGTCCATGAAATCGGTGGGCGAGGTGATGGCTATCGGACGTACTTTCGAAGAAGCCATTCAGAAAGGTTTGCGCATGATTGGTCAGGGAATGCATGGTTTCGTAGAGAATAAGGAATTGGTTATAGAAGACGTGGACAAAGCCCTTCGTGAGCCGACGGACAAACGTATTTTCGTGATCAGCAAAGCCATGCGTGCAGGTTACACGGTAGACCAGATTCATGAGCTGACCAAGATTGACAAATGGTTCTTGCAGAAATTGCAGCACATCATGGACACTTCTAAAGAGATGCACGAATGGGGCAATAACCACAAGCAGATTACCGATATGCCGGACGAATTGCTCCGCAAGGCGAAAGTGCAGGGATTCTCCGATTTCCAGATAGCCCGTGCCATTGGCTACGAAGGAGATATGGAAGACGGCATTCTGTATGTGCGTAATCATCGTAAGCAGGTGGGAATCCTTCCGGTGGTGAAACAAATCGATACTTTGGCGGCCGAGTACCCTGCACAGACCAACTATCTGTACTTGACGTATAGTGGTGTGGCCAATGATGTGAAGTACTTAGGCGACCATAAATCCATCGTGGTACTGGGTTCGGGTGCTTACCGCATCGGTTCGTCGGTGGAATTTGACTGGTGTGGCGTGCAGGCTTTGCAGACTATCCGTAAGGAGGGTTACCGCAGTGTCATGATTAATTATAATCCCGAAACGGTTTCTACCGACTATGATATGTGCGACCGTCTGTACTTTGACGAGCTGACTTTCGAGCGTGTGATGGATATTCTCGAACTGGAGAATCCTCACGGAGTCATTGTATCTACCGGTGGCCAGATTCCCAATAATCTGGCTCTCCGTCTGGATGCGCAAAATGTAAATATCCTCGGTACCAGTGCCAAGAGCATTGACAATGCCGAAGACCGGGATAAATTTTCGGCCATGCTGGACCGCATCGGAGTGGACCAGCCCGAATGGAGCGCATTGACTTCTATGGAAGACATCCATGCCTTTATTGACAAGGTAGGCTTCCCTGTTTTGGTACGTCCCTCGTATGTGCTGAGTGGTGCGGCCATGAATGTCTGCTCCAATCAAGAAGAGTTGGAACGCTTCCTGAAACTGGCTGCCAATGTATCGAAAAAGCATCCGGTAGTGGTGAGCCAGTTCATCGAGCACGCCAAGGAAGTGGAAATGGACGCTGTGGCTCAGAATGGTGAGATTGTGGCATATGCTATCAGTGAGCACATTGAGTATGCCGGAGTGCATTCGGGCGATGCCACTATCCAGTTCCCGCCGCAAAAGCTGTATGTGGAAACGGTGCGCCGCATCAAGCGCATCTCCCGTCAGATAGCCAAGGAATTGAATATCTCCGGTCCGTTCAATATCCAATATCTGGCAAAGGATAATGATATCAAGGTAATTGAATGTAACCTTCGTGCTTCACGCAGCTTCCCCTTTGTCAGCAAGGTGCTGAAAATTAATTTTATTGAACTGGCTACCAAAGTGATGCTCGGACTGCCGGTTGAGAAACCGAACAAGAATCTTTTCGAGTTGGATTATGTGGGTATTAAGGCCAGCCAGTTCTCTTTCAACCGTTTGCAGAAAGCCGATCCGGTATTGGGGGTAGATATGGCCTCTACCGGTGAAGTAGGCTGCATCGGTACGGATACTTCGTGTGCCGTATTGAAGGCGATGCTGTCTGTGGGGTATCGTATTCCGGAAAAGAGCGTGTTGCTTTCTACAGGTAATGCCAAGCAGAAAGCGGATACTTGGAAGCGGCCCGTATGTTGCAGAAGAAAGGTTATAAACTTTATGCCACCGGAGGCTCATCCCACTTCCTGACCGAGAACGGGGTGGAAAATACCCGCGTGTATTGGCCCAGTGAGGAAGGGAAACCTCAGGCACTGGATATGTTGCATCGGAAAGAGATAGACATGGTAGTCAATATCCCGAAGAATCTGACAGCCGGGGAGTTGGACAATGGATATAAGATACGTCGTGCCGCTATCGACCTGAATGTGCCCTTGATAACCAATGCTCGTCTGGCAAGTGCGTTTATCAATGCTTTCTGTACCATGACGATAAACGATATCGCTATCAAGAGCTGGGCGGAATATAAATGATTTTAATGGCTGATGATATGTGGTTAATGGGGTGTGGCAACAGTGCACTCCATTAACTATTAATCAGTGACTTCTCTTTTATCGGAAAATAAATCACTATTCTTTCTGTGTTTACAAAAAGTTTTCTACTTTTGTCCAATTAGGAATCCTAAAGATATTCAAAACAAATGGATTGTGAACACAAGCTTAAAGTATTAGAGCAGGAAATTGAATCGTTGAAAGAGGAGAACAGGCTGCTGAAAGAAAAATTATCTTCTTCTGAAAAAAACTTTGATGGCGTTAGTTTCAAGGAGAAATATGCGGTAAGAATATTAGATTCCTTGCCGGATATGTTGACCGTTTTCAATCATGAGGAAATGGGGATAGAGGTGGTGTCTAATGAGGAAACAAATCATGTGGGTGTATCCAACAACGATTTTAAGGGGATGCGTATGCAGGATATGGTTCCTAAAGAGGCTTATCACAATATACATAATAATCTTCAGAAGGTTATTTCGACAGGTAGGGGTTCTACAGCCCATCATGAATTGGATGTGGACGGGACGCTTCATTATTATGAAAATCGTATTTTCCCCTTAGATGAAGAATATGTGTTGATAATGTGCCGTGATATTAGTGAAAGAGTTGCCACACAGCAGAATTTGGAAATATTTAAACGGATATTGGATAGGGTCAGTGATAGTATTCTGGCTGTATCGGCTGACGGAACCTTAGTCTACGCCAACCGGCAGTTTATTGAGGAATATGGAGTGAAAGGGGAATTAGGAACACAGAAAATCTATGATTTGCCTGTTTCCTTGAATACTAAAGAACAGTTTGATAAACGTGTTCAGGAGATTCGCGATAACGGAGGTAATTTTGCTTATCGTGCCAAATATACCCGTGTGGGAGAAACAAAACTTCGTGTTCATCAGGTTTCGGCCTTTATGATTCAAAATCAGGGCGAGGAAATGATTTGGTTCTTTACACAGGATATAACAGATGTTATCAAGAATCGTGATGAATTGCGTGAATTGAATTATCTGATGGATGCTATACTGAATAATATTCCTGTTTATTTGTTTGTGAAGGACCCTGAAGATGATTTCCGATATCTTTATTGGAATAAGGCGTTTGCCAGTCACTCTAAAATTCCTGCTTCCAAAGCGTTGGGGCGTACTGATTTTGAAGTATTTCCCGAATATGAGAATGCGGAGAAGTTTCATCGGGATGATTTGGAATTGATTCGTACCCGCGAACGTATGGAAATGCAGGAAACGTATGTGACGGCTACAGGAGAGCCCCGTATTGTGCAGACCTTGAAAACGTTGGTTCCTCTGGAAGGGAGGACACCGCTCATTATCGGTATTTCATGGGATATTACCAATATACAGAATATAGAGCAGGAATTGATATTCGCCCGTATCAAAGCCGAACAGTCCGACAGGTTGAAAACCGCTTTCCTTGCCAATATGAGCCATGAAATCCGTACTCCGCTGAATGCAATTGTGGGATTTTCGCATTTGATGACTATAGCGGATAACGCAGAGGATGAAAAACTTTATTCGGACATCATCAACCAGAATTCGGAAATATTGTTGCAATTAATCAATGACATACTTGATTTGGCAAAAATAGAGGCGGGTACATTGGAATACATCAGATATCCAATGGATTTGGGAGAATTGTGCCGTAATGTGTATGAGATGCATAAGGATCGGGTGCAGACTGGGGTTGTTTTGATATTAGACAATAAAGACACCAGCTTGATAATCAATGAAGATCAGAACCGAATTATGCAAGTTGTTACAAATTTGATAACCAATGCTATAAAATTTACTTTCAAAGGGGAAATCCGTTTTGGTTTTGAAGTGAGGGAGGAGTATATTGATTTTTATGTAAAAGATACGGGAATGGGTATCTCCGAGGAGAAGATTAAAATGATTTTTGAGCGTTTCGTGAAACTGAATACTTTTGTTCAGGGAACAGGTTTGGGGCTTGCGATTTGTAGGGTGATTGTAGAAAAACTAGGTGGAGAGATTACTGCGGAATCCAAACTGAATGAAGGTTCTACTTTTCGTTTTACGATTCCTTATAAGGCGGGTAAAAAAAATCCGGAATCCGGAAAGGCTATGAAGTGTCCGGAATCAGGGAGTACGGGACCGAGAAAAGTGTTGCAAAGAAGAACAGTACTGGTGGCGGAAGATGTAGACAGCAACTTTTTGCTGTTAAAGACATTGTTAGGGAAAAGATGTAATCTGCTATGGGCTAAGAATGGAGAGGATGCGGTGAATCAATTTAAAGAACATCAGCCCGACTTGATTTTGATGGATATCAAGATGCCCCATATGGATGGGCTGGAGGCTACGCGCCTGATTCGTTCTTATTCAAAAGAAGTGCCTATTGTCGCTTTGACTGCCTTTGCTTTTGAGTCCGACAAAGACAGGGCTATAGAAGCCGGATGCGATGATTTCCTGACTAAGCCGGTTTCACAAAATGCCTTGGAAAAAGTGTTGGATAAATATGTTAAGTAGACATTGGCGAGGTATAGTGTGTAAAGACAACAGGCAATATGGAACAGAACAGGGAAGGGAGGATGCAATGCGAAGATTATAGATCTTACAGGTGAAAGATTTATATCTTTGGGTTGTAAGATTACGATGGACTCATAGGGAATAGAAACGGACTTTTATAAAAACAAAAGAGGAACTGCCTCTGCGGCAATCCCTCTTTTCTGAATTTGAGAGCATGTTATTTAACTTCGATAACCTTGGCTGCTTTTTCTTTGTCTTCCGGCGTACGTTTCGGCAGCTCGATAGTTAATACACCATCGTTTACTTTTGCATCAATTTTATCTTTATCTACATCATCAGGCAGGATCAATGTCTGTTGGAATTTAGAATAAGAGAATTCGCGACGCAAGTAACGGCTTTCTTTCTTGCCTTCTTTATCACCTTCGGTACTTTCTGTTTTCTTTTCCATAGAGATAACCAAGTCGTTGTCTTCGTTGATATGAATCTTGAAGTCTTCTTTGGTCATTCCCGGAGCGGCGACTTCTACTTTGTAGTCTTTGTCACTTTCAATAACATTGATGGCGGGAGCTGTTGCATTGGCTTTTACCATCCAGTCGTTATCAAAGAAATCATTAAAAATACTTGGTAACCATGTTTGGTTTGATCTTCTTACTGGCATCATAATCTTAATCTCCTATAGGTTTTGGTTAAACATTTTGTTTATTTCTGAATTCCTTCACCTTTCGGCTTTGTCATTCACTATCCATAATGCAAACCGCATACCATTAGTTCGATGATATGCGGTTTATATTGCACTCTTTTAAACCTATAAAGGTTTTCTTAAAGATTAAAACCTTTGCATTAAAAGTTGGTAAGCCTCTTTAAACATTTGATTGTCAAGGCTACTGCCAATTTGTAATTTTAGGGGGACAGATTGACAGTTGTTCTATATCAGCTTGAACCGCATACGGAAGATTCCGTCTTTATAGTCGTGGCTTATAATTTTAAATGTACCTATTTCGGACGTATTTTTCACGTGTTGACCTATACAGAGGCATTCGTCGTAATCGCCGACTTTTACAATCCGTACGGTTTCGGAAGCTTTTTCCGGTAAACGTTTCATGTCAAAGCGCCCTATAGCTTCCTCTTGAGAGATAAATTCCATTGTAACGGGCAAATTTCTTCGCAATACTTCGTTTACGGTGTTTTCTATTCTTATAATATCCGCTTCTTCCGGACAGGTTTGCAGCGCAAAATCCAGCTTGCTTTTTTTGCGTTCTATATGGGCGGATATTGCCCGTCCGCATCCGAAAAGATTGACCATTGTCCTGTTTATGACATGCTCTGTAGTATGCATGGGAGGGTATTCCTGTTTATTATGGTCGTTGAGTGATGGTTGTTCCATAGTTATTTTATTTTTGTTCTGATTTTGATGGGATATTAAAATCCGTTCAAAGATAAATTATTCTTTTGTAATAAGGAAGCAGAGAGGAAATGATTGCTTTTGTATTATTATAAAACAACGAATTTTAAAAGATACTCAATGCCGGAGGGGAGTACTTTTGCAGAAAAGTATGACGTTCACGAGGCTCTTAACCGATTTTAATGAGGCATGAACGTCATATTGATTTTTACTGTTTTACATCACAGGGGTTTGGAATAAGAATACAAATGAGTCGCTGTCTTTTAAATCTTTTACAGCATCTCCTGCATAAATCTTTCCGTTGGTGAGGGTCAGTTTCTTGATTCCGGCTTTGGGACTGAAGTCGATTTTCTTCAAATCCAACCAAAACAGATTAGGAGTCATGACCGATTCAAAATAATATATTTTATTCTTCTGATCGGATACAGAACGCCAGCGGGTGGAAGATATATGAGGTTTGTCCGGTGTGGTAATTCCGAAAGGACAGATACATTACGCATCACACTGAGTACACTGGGTACAGCTATTTTAGCGTCCGGAGTCTGAGGGATTGCATGTATATAAAAAGAGGCACGCACAAAGCGGTCGCTGGAACGGTTCGTGCCCGGCAGCATTTGCAATCCTCCTACTTCTTTCCAGTAATCATTGATAGCCAACTGATAATCATATCGTGGAGAATTGGTCATCACTTGGAATTCTTTTCCTTCGTGTATGCTTAAATTCCCGTCCAGATATTCCAAAACCGCTGTATTTCCTGTTTCATCTGTAATAGCTAGGTGAAGAGTGGAAGCTGAACCGTTGGGCATGTGGGGAGCATCAATGCGGAATGATTCTTTTTTCAGCTCCTCGACAGCTTCATGTACGGTGGCAAAATTGTCCAGTACATATTGTGTCCATATGCTGACTCCCATGACAGGACGTGTATCTCCCGGACGGTCAAATACGGATTCTGGCAAAAATAACAGACTGGCAACCAATCCTTTTTCATTCATTCCGTCACACGTACCTATATCATATCCTGTTGCAATGACGCTGCCGTATTTTGAAGTCCATTTCACGGCATTTTCTTTATTATATCCTGCACGTTGTATTCCTCTGGGGAAAACATAGATATTACTCATAATATCTTCTTTCCAGTCCATTGTACGTCCGGTTACTACCATATGGTCCGGTCCGATATAGACGGCACGCGTGCATGCATCCGCTTTTTGTACGCTCATATAGAACATACCTGCCAATGTTAGTAATGCAATACTTCCTTTTTTTAATTTCATGATTCTATCATTTATAAAGATTGTCTTTGCCATTTAGAACAAACCGGATAAGGAACAGGTTTATGGAAATGCAGTGATTTGTGATACATTTGTTGATAAATGCTAATTCATCGGTTCGATTGGAACGTAAATCACATCCGCATTCCCTTCATAAATTTCTACCTGATTATCCTGTCGGAGGGATTCTGTTGAGAACGATTGAAGATAGGTTGAGGTTTCTGGATTAAAAGAAATACTTGTTTTATCGTAAAAGTAAGGGGGATAAAATAAAAAAGGAGCAACGCCTTGCTCCAACCTTTGTTAACCTTAAATCTAATACTATGAAAAACACATTGCAAAGGTACGGACTTTTTGGAAAATAGCAAATAATCAGACTTAAAAAGTATGCTATATAACATTGTTTAATATTTGCGTTTCTCGAAAACCTGTTTTTTAAGACTTCTTTTGCGTATCTTTGCAGCCGTTAAAAAATAGCAGACGATAGTAAAAAGAGAAAATATATGGCATTTGAAGCGACAAAGAGAGAGTGGGGCGAGCTTTACGCCTTTTTCCGCTTGTTAGCGGACGGATATGTGTATGCAGGTACGCCTGATGTGAAAAGGAATGAAGTGCAAAAGCTTCCTGTGGCGATGGTACAGCGTGAGGAACATGACGGGACACGCCGTTATATTCTGGAGGATGAGGCGACCGTACGTATTTGTGGGGAAAAGATAGATAAGCAGATACCTCGTGGGGATTTTGCGGCTGTGGCAGAGTTGGTTTTTGCTGCTGTCAAAGAGAGCCGAGAGAATGATGTGATGTCTCCCGACGGTGTGGAAGAATTTTTAGATGAAGTCGCCATTTATGACTTGGAAGCAAAGACGGATGACCGTACTGATTTCTATGTTGCTTTTTACAGTATAGAGGCTCCGTTGGTAGGTTTTTGCGTTCGTTCCCGTTTGGGAACTATGTTCCCGTTGTTGGATGGAGGGCGTACCGCCAATTTGAAGTTCGAGCAGACTGGTGTTAAATTCGCTACTCCTACCGTAAACAAAATTAATGCTTTTGGTGAAGAAGATGATGTGGCAGGACGTATGTTGATGATAGAACGCTTGGGAGGAATCTTAAAATATAATGATGTGGCCGATAAGGTATTCCGTAGTAATCTTTGCATGATAGATCTTCATTTTCCCCGTATGTTGGGCGAGATGTTGCGTGTCATGCATTTGGATGGCATATCCAAAGTTAGTGACCTGACAGAAGCAATCAAACAAATCAATCCGTTGAAAATAAAGGATGAATTGATCCATAAGCATAGTTATTATGAATATAAGATGAAGCAGTTTCTTATGACTTTGGCTTTAGGAATGCGTCCTGCCAAGATATTTAATGGGATAGATTCTGCCATATCCGGTTTTCTGTTTGTAAATGGTAATGGAGAGGTACTTTGTTATCAGAAGGCTGACCGTCAGGTCTTTGCCGATTTCCTGTTTGTTAATTCCCGGTTTGAGAAAAGTTCTACTGAAAAAGATAAGTACGGATATCTGGAACGTGAGAACGGAGTCTATTATTTTAAGCTGAACTTGAAAATCGGTCTGTTGAAGAGATAGGACAATGAAGGAATTTGTATTTTCCTAGAGTTAAAATGTTTTTTACCACAGATTACACAGATTGAAATACGATTTATTGCTTATTTCAATCTGTATCTGTGTTAATCTGAGTAATCTGTGGTGGGAAACTATAGCTTGAATTTCAGAATTTTTCCATTCATTCCATCTAGTAATACGGGAGTTGTTTTGTCCGGCATAAGAGTCAGCTTCTCTGTGTTTCCGGTCAGCAATTCGGTTGCCTCATATTCTCCATAACGATGGATGCCTAAATAATCAAACGCATGTTGCGGAATATTGACGGCTGAACGTGCCGGTATGGAGTCAAAGTTAACCATAATTAATATCAGTTCATCATCCTGTTTTCGTAAAAAGGCGTATTGCTTATGTTCGTTAAATACCCATCCGGCCAGATTGGCATAGGTTAAGTCAAAGAACACACCTTCCCGTATGGCTTTTTCACTGTTGCATATATTCAGCAGACGGGTATAGAATTGTTTCAATTGCTTTTCATCCTCATTCAGGAATTTATTGTCAAACTTGCCTCCATTGCGCCAGCGGCGTATGCTGTCCACACTCCAGTAATCAAAGATGGTAGTTCTTCCGTCACGCCCGCTGAAACCTTCCGTATCCATGCCATGTTCTCCCAATTCCTGCCCGAAGTAAATCATGACCGGATTGGTATTCATGCAAGCCGATACAATCATTGCGGGGATGGCTTTTGAGCCGTTTCCGGCAAAATAATCGGAAGCTATGCGCTGCTCGTCATGATTCTCCAGGAAATTGAGCATTCGTTTTTCAATACCTCCCAAGCTTTGCCAGCGTTGTGGAATAGCAGTTGCCGATTCCCATCCGCAGGTAATGGCACGTAGTGTATCATACAGACCTACTTTGTCATATAAATAGTCGAATTTGCCATTGAACAGATAATTTCTGTATTCTCCCGGATTATAGACCTCGGCGATAAAGATCAGTTTCGGATGTTCAGCTTTGATTTGCGGAATCACCCATCCCCAGAATTCTACAGGAACCATTTCTGCCATATCACAGCGGAATCCGTCAATGCCTTTGGCAGACCAGAACAGTAGGATGTCACGCATCTTCACCCATGTGTCCGGAATCGGTTCGAAGTGGCGGCTATGACCGTTCAAGTAGTCTATACCATAATTCAGTTTCACAGTTTCATACCAGTCATTGGAGTTGGGCCATGCGTCAAAACGGTCATTACCGGTTGCTTTTGCCGGAAACTCTATGTAAGGTTCCGCTGCGCCACGGTGCAGGTCAATATTGCCTTCCAGCTTTGTATCGGGAATATAATAGAAATTATTGTTGGGGCTGAAAGCTTTTGTCACATCATCTTTCTCACCTAAATCGGTTACTCCTTCAGGCTTGGCGTCTGAACCATATTGGCGGGCTACATGGTTGGGGACAAAATCAATGATGACCTTCAATCCGGCTTTGTGGCTTCGTGTTACCAGATTCTCGAACTCTTTCATACGGTCCGGGATACTGGTTGCCAAATCAGGGTCTACATCATAATAATCCTTGATGGCATACGGTGATCCGGCCTTTCCTTTTACTACTGCGGGATGATCGGGTTTGATGCCATAGCGGGTATAATTGGTTTGGGTAGCATGTTCAATGATACCTGTATACCAAATATGTGTAGCACCCAGTGTTCTGATCTCGTTTAAAGCCTTTGTCGTGAAATCGGTCATTTTTCCGCAACCGTTTTCCTCCAAAGAACCATTAGGCTTACAACGCAGGCTGTTGTTCCCGAATAAACGGGTGAATACCTGATAGATAATAATTTTTTCTTGTGTATCCATTTTATTCTTTTTTTGTTTATCTCCAAATTGTTCCATTCTCCAGGAGTAGTCTGTCCAGGAGTTCCGTTGCCGTATTGTATCCTTTTTCGAATATCTCTTCGGCTCTTTCCAGTTCTCTGTTGCTGTATTCTTCCAGTCCGTATGATTCGATCAGCAAATCTGCAATCCCTTTTTGAGGCAGTGTATTGGCTTGGAAAATAAAATGATAGGCTCTGAGTGCGATGCTTACCACATTCTTGCTATATTCATCTGCTACCAGCGGATCTACATTGAGTGCTATCACTTTCTCGCATTCTTTGCGAATGGGGCTGACCGGCAGGTTCATCAAGATTCCTCCATCTACATAATATGTATTGTTGATGCGTATGGGGGCAAACAAGATAGGCATACAGCAGGAAGCAGCCAGTCTTTCGGCTATTTTCCCTTTTTTAAAAGAAACGATGCGTCCGTGATCCAAATCGGTGGCGGTAATAATAGTGGGAATTTTTAGTTCTTCTATCGTTTTCGACTCCAAGTTGCTGTTTAAGAAATCGATAAAACTATCCAGTTTCAGCAGACCTTGTTTGTTGATAGAAAAAGTGGTCAGTTCTTTGAATGAATGGTGCTCAAAAAGTTCAACAATATGATAAGGTTCTTTGCCGTCGGCATAGAAGACAGCGGCAAGAGCACCTGCACTTACTCCGGAAAGTATTTCCGGCCTGATGCCATGTTCATGCAAAGCCTGCATAATCCCCAAATGGGCAAATCCTTTTATAAATCCTCCGCTCAGGGCATAACCAATGTTATATTTAAATTCATTCATAGTCTGATCTCGTTTAGATACCGACAAACTTACGAATATTTTTGTGAAATGCCATAAAAAAAATACGGATTACTCAGCATATTCCGGTAATCCGTATGAAATTTATGATAACTGAATTTTGTTTATCAAGCAATACCGTGTGCGTTGACCGATCCATCAATTTTCTTGATCAGTCCTTGCAGTACAGCACCCGGTCCGCATTCGGTAAAGTCATCGGCACCATCGGCAACCATATTCTTCACTGTCTGGGTCCAGCGTACGGAAGCGGTGAGCTGAGCTACCAGGTTTGCCTTGATTTCAGCGGGATCTGTGTGAGGCAAAGCGTCCACGTTCTGATATACCGGGCATTTCGGAGTATGAATTTCAGTAGCGTTGATAGCAGCTTCCAGTTCCACTTTGGCGGGGTTCATCAACGGAGAGTGGAAGGCGCCTCCCACTTTCAGCGGCAGGGCACGTTTAGCACCGGCAGCTTTCATTTGCTCGCAAGCCTTGTTGATTCCTTCGATAGAACCTGAGATGACAATTTGTCCCGGGCAGTTATAATTGGCAGCCACTACCACTTCTCCTTCTTTAGAAATCGCTTCACAGATTTCCTCTACTTTTTCGTCAGGCAATGCTATGATGGCAGCCATCGTAGAGGGTTGTGCCTCACAAGCTTTCTGCATAGCCATAGCACGTGCATAAACCAGTTTCAGACCATCTTCGAAAGACAATGCTCCAGCTGCAACCAATGCGGAAAATTCGCCCAGCGAGTGTCCGGCAGTCATTTCAGGTTTGAAATCATCACCCATGCAAAGAGCGGAAATTACCGAGTGCAGAAAAACGGCAGGCTGAGTTACTTTAGTCTGGCGCAAGTCTTCGTCAGTACCTTCAAACATGATGTCTGTGATACGGTATCCTAAAATGTCGTTTGCTTTTTCAAAAAGTTCTTTGGCTAAAGCCGAGTTTTCGTACAGGTCTTTACCCATACCTACAAACTGTGCTCCCTGTCCGGGGAATACAAATGCTTTCATATTTTTCCTATTTTGGTTTAAAAACGTTGCAAAGTTAATTATTTCTTTCGGAACTACGGAATAATAATGAGGCAATTTGCTAATATGCTGCATTATGTACAGCATGGTAATTAGCATATTGACAAATTATTTCATTGTTTTCATCGGAACAGGTGCGTAAAAGTGATTCAGCGGACCGTGTCCTTCGCCTATGTGCACGTCTTTCCCGGCGTGGATTCCTTTGGTGACATATGCTTTTGCATGTTCTACGGCCTGCGGCATATCATATCCCAGTGCCAGAAAAGTAGCAATGGCGGAAGAAAGAGTACATCCTGTTCCGTGTGTGTTTTTGCTTTCTATCTTATCTGAGATAAAGAGATGAGGCTTGTCTTCTCCAGCTGTTTGTAATACATCGCACATCTTGTCGCCCTCCAAATGTCCTCCTTTCAGTAAAACGGATCCGCAACCGAATTTTAATAATTCCGATGCGGCAGCTTTCATTGTGTCCACATTGCTTATGCAGTGTTCCGTCAATACTTCCGCCTCACTCAGATTGGGCGTAATCAGACTGGCCAGAGGCATCAGTTCCCGGGTCAGTGCACTGATGGCGTCCTCTTCTATCAGCCGGTGTCCGCTAGTCGATACCATGACCGGATCGAACACAACGAAACGGGGTCGGTATGTACGAAGGCAGGAGGCTATGGCCTCGACTATTTCCACATCATTAATCATACCTATTTTAACAGCATCCGGACGAATATCTTCCATTACGGCTTCTATCTGCCCACGTACATATACCGGTGGTACGGGATGTATGGCACGTACTCCCAAAGTGTTCTGTACGGTGATTGCAGTAATGGCTGTCGCAGCATAACCACCCAAGGCGGAGATGGTCTTCAGGTCAGCCTGTATGCCGGCTCCTCCGCTGCAATCGGATCCTGCTATACTTAATACACAAGGATATTTCTTCATATAAATCTCATTTTGACAAAGTATTTGCAAAGATAACGAATAATCTTGTTTTAAATGTTTGCACAAGTGAAGGGAATCAATTATTTTTGCTAAACATAAAATAAAGTAAAAATAAGGGGAATGAAAAGAATCCTAGTAACGGGAGGCGCAGGATTTATAGGGTCACATCTATGCACTCGTCTGATAGAGGAAGGTAATATTGTTATATGTTTAGACAACTTTTTCACGGGGAGTAAAGAGAATATAAGTTACCTGATCGGGCATCCGCGCTTTGAACTGATAGAACACGATATAATTAATCCGTTTTGGACGGATGTGGACGAGATATACAATCTGGCATGTCCCGCTTCTCCTATACATTATCAGCATGATGCTATCAAAACGGCGAAGACGGCTGTCTTCGGCACGTTTAATATGTTGGGACTGGCGAAGCGTAACAAAGCAAAAATACTTCAGGCTTCTACCAGTGAGGTGTATGGTGATCCGTTGTCGCATCCCCAAAGGGAGGGAGATTGGGGAAATGTGAATCCCATAGGCTACCGGTCTTGTTATGATGAAGGAAAACGTTGTGCCGAGACTTTGTGCATGGATTATTACCGTCAACATGGCGTCTTGGTAAAAATAATCCGCATATTCAATACGTATGGTCCTAATATGCTGACCGATGACGGACGTGTAATTTCCAATTTTGTGGTACAGGCATTGCTAGATAAAGATATAACCATTTATGGAGACGGAAAACAGACACGTAGTTTTCAGTACATAGATGATCTGGTGGAAGGGATGATACGTATGATGGCTACGGAAGATCACTTCACAGGACCGGTGAATATCGGTAACCCTTGCGAATTTTCCATATTCGAACTGGCTCAGAAGATATTGGAACTGACCTGTTCTCATTCTAACATTATTTTCGAACCTTTACCTCATGATGACCCTCGTCAGCGCAGGCCGGATATTACTCTGGCAAAAGAAAAGCTGGATTGGGAGCCTCACATTCATCTGGAAGAGGGGCTGATGAAAGTGATTGATTATTTTAAAAGTGTTCTGGCTAAATAATATATACCTATGACACCGGATGTAAATGTTGTAATAAGTCATTCTGAGTACACTGTTTTGGTTGTGGATGATGTGGTTTCTAATGTCTTGTTGTTAAAAGTGTTGTTAACAAACGAGAAGTTTAAGGTGATAACTGCCGGTAATGGAAAGGAGGCATTATCCCAGGCGGTCAATGCCCGTCCCGATTTGATTTTGTTGGATGTCATGATGCCCGAGATGAATGGTTTTGAAGTTGCCGAACGATTGAAAGCCGATCCGGAAACACAACATATTCCTATTATATTTCTGACAGCCTTGAATACCACTGCCGATATAGTGAAGGGTTTCAAGGTAGGTGCGAATGATTTTATATCCAAACCTTTTAATAAGGAAGAGCTTGTGATCCGTGTTACCCATCAGATATCCTGATTGCCGCCAAACGGATCATCATGAAGCAAACGGAAGAATTGCGTAAGATTATTATGGGGCGCGACAAGTTATATTCTGTTATCGCACATGACCTGCGTTCACCCATGGGATCCATTAAAATGGTGCTCAATATGTTGATACTCAGTCTTCCGTCCGAACAGATCGGTAAGGAAATGTTTGATATGCTGAGCATGGCCAATCAAAGTACGGAGGATGTTTTCTCTTTGCTGGATAATTTATTGAAATGGACTAAAAGCCAGATAGGCAAGCTGAATGTAGTTTATCAGGACTTTGATATTGTGGGGAATATTGCTTCGGTTATCGAAATTTTCAATCTGGTAGCCGGTATGAAGAATATAAAGGTGAACTTCCCGGTGTATGGAAAGATTGAGGTACATGCCGATATGGATATGATGAAAACCATCTTGCGTAATCTTCTCAGCAATGCAATTAAGTTCAGTTATAATGATTCCGAAATTCTGGTTAATGCCGAAATAGAGGGTGATAAAGTCATAGTCAGTGTAAAAGACACCGGAAAAGGCATGAGTGAGGAAGACCAAAAGAAATTGTTGAACACGGAAACTCATTTCAGCAAATACGGAACGAATAATGAGGAAGGTTCCGGATTAGGCTTGTTATTATGTCAGGATTTTGCTGTTAAGAATGGTGGGCATTTATGGTTTGAGTCTGAAGAGGGAAAAGGTTCCACTTTCTTCTTTTCGGTAGCTTTGAAGAAGTGATTTATCAAAGTCCCACCTCCAGATATACCGGGTTATGGTCACTCATATCATAAGGAATCACCTTATATTTTATACCTTCCAATAAGGTGGAATGGAACAAGTAGTCTATCCGTAGTAAATGGTGAAACCCCCGATAAGTGGCTCCGTACCCTTCTCCAGCGGTTTGAAATCCGTCTTTCAAGCCGTTTTTCAGAGTTTCATAAGTAAAAGTTCCCGGAGGGTCATTGAAGTCACCGCATACAATCAAGGGATATTCCGTGGCATTGATCAGCGAACTGATTTGTTCAGCCTGTCCGGCACGTCTGACAGTATTTTCCCGGAAGTTGTCAGAATAGCCCAGATAAATGCCTCTTTCCTGTTCCTCATCTTGTTCTCCCCGAGCCTGTGCTGCTTTGGAACGCATTCTGTCAAAGCTGGTAGTCTGCATGTGCACGTTGATGATGCGTATCGTCATACCTTTTACATCCAGGTCGGCCCAGATGGCTCCGTTGTTGGTATTCGGAAATTCTATTGTTTGTGACTGTCTGATGGGGTAGCGGCTGTAAATGGCCTGACTCAATCCTTCGGGGATAAACGAGTAAGGGAATATTTTAGCATACGTATTCTGTAAGTCTTGTTCCGTAAAGTCGCCATTGCCTCTATATTCCTGAAAACAAAGTACATCCGTTTCCTCCTTGTTCATCATCTCGGCAAACTCCTTGGCGGAGAATCCCGTAATTTCATTTCCAAATGAGTGGACATTGTAAGTCACTACTTTCAATCTGTTCTCGTTAGCATATTTGGTAGGGTTATAAATTTGGTACATGGAAGTGATGTATTCGTAATTTACTATCAGACCCGTCAATGGAATCCATAACCAATACCGTAGTCTGATGAGCCAGTAAATAAATAATATCGTATTGACAACCACCAGTATAGGTTTGCTTAAGGCAACGTATGCGGCAAACATATTCTCCACCGGATTTATTTTACCTGAGAAGTAAGCGAAGATGGAAAGTCCCAGAATGAAGATTGTGAACAGGATAGATAAAAAATAGGCAAATTTGTATACGGCTAATCTTCCCATAAATTACTTTTGTTTTAGATACTTGTTTATAGTCATTTTCAATAAGTCGGCAGATACCGGTTTGGTTAAAAACTCATTGCATCCGCTTTCTATGGCAGCTATTTTGTCTTTTTCATATGCGTATGCGCTTACAGCGATGACAGGTACGCTGGCAGACATTTCCCGGATGGCTTTGGTGGCGTCCAGACCATTGATGTTAGGCATTTTTATATCCATCAAAATCAAGTCGGGTTTGTATTGTTCATAGAATATGATAGCCTCCATACCGTCATGAGCATGCACCAGTTTGTACATTTTTCCGAGCATAGCCTCTATCAAGTCATAATTGCTTTGATAGTCTTCCGCCACTAGGATGGTCATCTCCTGATGGGAAGTTCTATTGTTGTCTTTAATGGAAGCCGGTGTAAGTTTTTCCTCCCATTTCATATCTCCGTTTGCCGAAATGTAAGGCAATGTAAAAGTGAATGTGGTCCCGGTTCCCATTTTGGATTGTACAGCTATTTTTCCTCCTAACTTTTCTACAATGATTTTGCTGATGGAAAGCCCCAGTCCTGTGCCTTGCACTTGGTTGTTGGCCATGATGAAACGATCGAATATCTTGTCTATCTTGTCATCGGAAATACCGCTTCCGGTATCGGCTACATGAAAAACAATCTCTTTTTCCTTCAATTTATACCCGAAGCTGATAGAACCTTTGGCGGTGAATTTCGTAGCATTACCTATCAGATTGGAGAAAACCTGAAACAAGCGGTTCCTGTCTGTCGAGATAACCAGTGACGGATCGGACTCTTCGAAAACAAGCTCCACTCCGGGTTGACACCGGAAACTATACGTGTTTTTTACATCTTCACATAAAATATAAAGGGATACAGGCGCATAGTTGAACTCCATCATGCCCGATTCAATCTTCGACAGGTCCAAAATCTCGTTGATAAGTTCCTGCAGGCGCATGTTGTTTTTTTCTACAATATCGTAATACTGCAATCTTTCCTCGGCGTTTTCCGTTTCGGCTATAATGCGTGAGAATCCCAGAATGGCATTCAACGGCGTACGGATTTCGTGGCTCATATTGGCAAGGAAGGCAGATTTCAGCTGGTTGGAGCGTTCTGCTTTCCAAACAATTTCGGATGTGTTCTGTATATATCCTTCCAATACGGTCCTTTGCATATATACCTCTTTGTGGTATGTTTTTATTCTCATATTGACGGTCTTTCCGTCAATAAGGAGTCTATAGTTTACGGTATTGGAAGCATCTTTCTCCTTCAGGTTTTCTTCCAGCCATTGACTGAAACGGTCCTTGTCATCAAGGTGCATATAGTTCATGTATTCATCTATGGAAATCTGTTTCTGTTCCTCATCGTTACAGAATATCCGGGTGTATCCCGAGTAAGTGAAGAGCCGTGTGGACGAATCGTATGCCCATAATCCTATTCTTGCGGCTTTTTCTACTTCGCACAAATCTTTTTGCTTTTTTTCCAGTTTCAGCCTGACGACACTCCGGCCTGTGATATCCCTGTATTGAAAAAGAAAATGCTCCTCATCATACTTGCTGATAATACATTTGTAGTATTTCACGTCATCTTCCAATATTAATTTGTAATTCCGTGCGGAAGGTTTGTCTCCTGCCCGTACTTTGATGAATTCCGTATACATCTCCCGTGCCGTTTCTACGGGGAAATAAGAGAATATATTTCTCCCTATAATATCTTGTTCTTTTATAAAGAAGTCCGTCGTATTAGCCTTGAAGTCTAAACAGGTGCCGTCTTTATATACGAAAAACATAGTATCAGCCGTAATTTCCAGAATTTTGTCTGCATACTGCTTATCGTGCAATATATTACTCGGAATTTTCATATTAATAGTATGATTCTCAATATACTGTTTCTCTTAGCGAATTTAGATGCGTGATATTTGTTACTGACAGCAAATATACAAAAAAAATATTGTTTATATCATTTTATATCGTAATTTTGCAAGGTAATCAATGAAAAGAAGAAATGAAAAAGATTTTGGTAGCTGAAGATACGGAAAGTAATTATCTCTTATTATCTATAATTTTAAGAAAGGAGTATGAAGTTCACCGTGCCCATGATGGGCAGGAGGCTATTGAGAAATTTGAGAGTTGCCGGCCCGATATGATTTTGATGGATATAAAGATGCCTGTTATGGACGGTTTGGAAGCTACCAGAAGAATTCGTCTGAAGGGAGGGACACTTCCCATCATAGCTCTTACCGCCAATGCATACGACAGTGACCGTGACAAGGCTTTTGAAGCCGGATGTGACGATTATATGGCCAAGCCGATCATGGCTCCCGCTTTGCGTGAGATGATAAAAAAGTATTTTGGTGAGTAAATATTATGCCCTGCGGGACTTTTCCCATGTTCCGCCGGCATGTCTTTTCAAATAGAAGAAACCTTTTATCACATTGATGTTCATGAACAGGAAATAGTAGGGAATATAAAGGAATTTGTTCTTTACGGACTTGGCAGACAAGAGGCTGCCATAAACTCCCCCGAGGTAGAATGCGGATTGCAGCAGAAGAAAAAGAAAATAAACCGGGAGGCTTTCACTACAGACAACCAGCAGGATATTCAAGGGAAAGAGCAGAAACAAGGCGACCGGGGTTACCGACCATCTCAGCACGCGATGGGAAACATATTGAAAACTGAGGATTCCATAACGTAGCGGATTCAGCAGTTCTTTCAAACGGTAGACAGACTGCAATCCTCCTGCCGCGATACGTACTTTTCTTTTTTCCTCTTCTTTCATATCGGCCGATCCGCTTTCCAAGGCATATGCCGTATCACAATATGCTATCGTATACTGCTTCATGGCGATACGCAGGGACAACATAAAATCATCCAGTAGGGTATCTTCAGGCATTTCCTCATATAACGGGGTGCGGATGGCGAATAATTCTCCGGCAGCACCTATGGCGGAATAGAGCTGATAATCCATTTTTTTCAGCCATGATTCATATTTCCAGTACAATCCTTCTCCTCCGGAAACCGCTCCTCCGGTACTGTACATGTCCACCCGTTTTTCTCCTGCCACACATCCCACCTGCGGATGGTTAAAACATTTTACTATCTCGCGAACGGCCTGCGGATTAATAAATGTATTGGCGTCTGTGAATATGACCAAAGGTGTGGTGACAAATCCCATGCCACGGTTCATAGCGGCTGTTTTTCCTTTTCTTTCGGGGACGAACAATAGGGTGACATCGGGATACGCTTTTAATTTTTCATTGGTTCGGTCATTGCTGCCGTCCGTTACCCATACGATATGCAGTTTCTCTTTGGGATAATCCAGTTCTTGGCAGTTTTTCATCTTTCCGTCTACTACCTGTTCCTCATTATAGGCGGTGATGAACAGGGTGATTTCGGGTAGGTCGGTGTTGTTGCCGTTCCGGCAGGTTTCTTGCTCCGGTTCGTCCGTATCGTAGAAGGAAATAAAACTTTGTTTTATTTTTACCAATATCCACAACAGGATTCCGTATCCCACATAGGTGTAGAATACAATGAACAGGAGAACGAAGAAGAGGATTTCAAGAGTGTTCATGCTAGTATTTCTTTATATATATTCAATATTTCTCTGGCTGTGTTCTCCCATGAGAACCGACGGACTCTTTCTAGTCCATATGCAGTTTGTGACTGATAGAATTCTGCATTTTCTTCTAAATGAAGGAGGGCGGAAGCAATTTCCTCCGGTTCGAACGGATTGACCAGAATACCCTCCGGTCCTGCGATTTCGGGCATGGCGGAAGTGGTTGAGGTGATGACGGGAGTTCCACAGGCCATCGCCTCCAGAATGGGGATGCCGAAACTTTCGCGTAAAGACGTGTATATAAAGACGGATGCTCCACTATAAACAGCGGGTAGTTCTGTGTTTGGAATGTATCCGGGATGATACAGCATTTTTTTTATTTCTTGTAATCCTTCCCGGTTCAGATATTCGTCTATGATCTCTTCTTTCAGGTCGGCGATAAGCAAGGGAAGGGGCTGACTGGATTTTTTTAAATAAATGCCGTATGCCTGCAATACCCTTGCCGTATTCTTCTTGGGATCGGTATTTCCTAAAAAGAACAGGTAAGGATGGTTCTTTATGTATCGGGCAGTGATGGCCTGTGCGTTCCGTATGGGTATGAAATGTTGTGAATAGCCGTTGTATACGGCGACAAGCAGTTGTTTGTCAATGTGCAGGAAATGACTGATGCGGTTGCATTCAAAATGAGAAACGGTAATGATTCTTTTGCATTTGGTAAGGATTTGGGGAACAATGATTTTTCGGTAGAAACGTCCCAGTCTTTGGTACATGGACTGGTTCTTGCCTTGTTTTTTTTCTAGAAAGATAATGTCGTGCAGTGTAAGCACCAGTGGAATGTTTCCATACACAGGGGCAGTGTTGCTTGTGCAGTGCAGCAGGTCGGGTTTGATTTTTTTTAAAGCCAACGGTAGTCCTATCTGTTCCCAAAGCGGATAGGATGGCCAATTAACGGTCACGATATGCATATTGGCGGATTCCTGCAAACAAACATCATCTCCCGGGCTGACCAGTATGAAGTATTCGTTCTGTTGGTCTATCTTTTGCAGTTCCCGGATGGTTTCCAGAGCTACATAGTCCATGCCATGTTTCTCTTTTCTGAAGATGCGCTGGGCTTCTATTGCTATTTTCATCTGTCGTTACTTTATCAAGTTAGAATCTTCGTCCTCGTAATTGTTTTTGCTATAGAAAAGAGCCGTGAAGCTTCTTAAACCTTTTATGGCTCGTTTTTTGAAACTGCTGAACAGGGATCCGTCGGCCGAAATAGTGCCATAGCCGGTAAGGACACGGGCTTTGCGGGCGGTGACGAATCTTAATTTTCCGTATTTTTTCAATGCCAGTGCCAGGGAGCCGTCTTCTCCGCGGAGTATGTCTGTCCGGAATCCTTCTTTCCGGGCTGTCTCCGTGTGGAAGGCAAAAGCCATTCCACGTACATTGAGCTCCGGTCTGTTCAGATTTTGTATTTTCAAATAGAGATCACGTAGTGTCTCATAGAAGAAAAGTCCTAAATGATGTTCATTAGGAAGAAAACTCCACAGGGCGTATGCACCTGCCACTTCTTTGTCCTGTAAGACCTTTATCATGGTACTGATGTACTGGGGCGGATAAAGTGTGTCGGCGTCTATGCAGAGATGATACTTCCCCCGGGCATGGTTCAGTCCGCATTGCCGGGCAAAACCGGGACCTTTCTGGTATTCATTGAAGTAGGTGACTCCTAATTCTTTTAGTACCTCTTCGGTGTGGTCGGTAGAATGATTATTGATGACTAGTATTTCTACAGGATAGTTATGTTGGTTTTCACATAAAGACCACAGGCAGCTCAATATCCTCTTTTCTTCATTATGGGCGATGGCGACCACCGAAACCAGCGGAGCATGAGTTGCAAGCTGCCGGATCTTGTCTTTCACTTGGTTGATAACCGCTTGTGGGGCTTGGGTGAAAGGCTTGTCATAGATGGATAAATAGTCAGCGTACCACTTCATGCGTTTTTATATATTCGGACAGTGTGACCGGATTCCGGTGATTACTGAATCGTGATTTGAATTTGTTTTTGAGGATATAGAACAGGGCTTGAATCATCTTCTTCATTTCCGTCAGGGCGGAACGGCGGGGATATAGTTTCTCCACCATTTCCCGGTTCCATTTGTTGAGGAAGAAAGAGGAGTAGTATTCATCTTCGGGATTGACTAGTATCTCCACTTCATCTTTCCACTCATAACGGTTCAAGGTTATATCTCCTTCCGTCAGCCACAGCAGTTTGTAGGGGAGGGATTGGAAAGGCAGATAATTCAGGAATAATTCTCCATAGTCGTTTTCATAGTTTCCCGGCATCTTGTTCTTTTCATAGAAGACCAGTTTGTTGTCTATATCCAATATAACCCATTTATGTGATTTTTTGGGAAACAAGTATTCGCCCAGCAGACTGGGAGTTTCTATGTATCCCCGTCGGGCTACCCTGCATAATTCCTTGACAAAAGCTTCGGGATGTTCCACGTGTTCCAATACCTGATTGCATATTACGTAGTCAAACTCCTTGTCTTTGAAGGGCAGTTTTTCTCCATCGGCATGTACAAAGGTCTGATGCGGGTATATTTTCACGTCACCGCAGCGGTGGTAATTGGTGTCAATAAATTTTTCGACTATCACGTTGGAGCGATATGTCGGATTATGGCCCGGACCTATCTCCAGCACTTTGTCGTTTTTATTTATATGGATGTCTCCTCTGTCGTAGGGGGAATCTGTTTTCATTGTTTTGTTCCGTTTAATAAGTTGTTGAATAGCTGAATCCACTGTTGCATTATTACATCTTCAGCAAAACGTTGTACATTGATGCGGGCTTTTTTCCCCATTTCTTTTCTTATTTGTTCGTTCTCAATCAGATAATTTATTTTTTCGGCCAGTTCTTCTGTTTTTCCATTTTCGACCAATAGTCCGTCTTCCCCGTCCCGGATGATGTCTTTAGGTCCGCACGGACAGGCGAATGACACGGCAGGTACTCCGCACGCCATTGCTTCCGCTATGACCATTCCGAATCCCTCAAATCTGGAACTTGATACAAAGATAGAACTTTCATGGTATTTACAGAGCATATCCGGGGTTGCATTTTCAAGAAAAAGGTTCTTTAATTTCCATTTTCCGGCCAGTACTTGATATGTAGTCTTGTCTCCTTTGCCATATATATGTAATTCCCAGTCCGGATGCCGGTTACAGACTTTGCTCCATGCTTCCAGTAACAAATCGAATCCTTTTTGATAAGTATATCTTCCGGCTGCGGTTATCCGTTTATTGTTCAAGTCGCTGAATGTTCCGGATTGAAAGGGTAGAGGGTTGCTGATAACTTTTACATTTTGCAGTTCGGGCCAGTTTGCTCTGTCTTCCTCACTCAGTACAACGAACTTGTCCAGCTTTTTTAAATGCCTCACCAGACTTTTCATCCATAATTTGGCAAAAAGTTCCTTGATGAAGTTGCTTTCGTTCTTTTCAAAGTTACGATAGTTTTTCCGGTTTACATGTAGCTCCCCTATCTTTTTGCTTCCATCTTTGAGGGAAGTGATAAAGTTTATTTCCCGTCGTAACAAAGAAACTGTGATGTCCGGTTTGAGGTGAGACAAGGCGGCAGAGAGCTTGCGTCGGTATATTCTTTGTTTTTTCAGATAAACCGGCACTTTTTTCCAAAGAGGGAGTTCCCATAATTCTTCAAAATCTATATCCAGTTGGATGATTTTTACTTTGGGCGATAAAGTATAGCAGGGAGGCTTGCCTTTTCCGTCAGTCAGCAAAATATATATGTCATAATTACCATTCTCCGCCAGATAATTGGCTTTGGTGGTCAGTACCCTTTCCACTCCTCCGGGGATATGGAGAGAGGGGGTACAATAGGCGATTCGGATCATAGGCGGGAGTATTACAGGTTGTTTATTACTTTCATCATCTGTTCTTTCCATGACAGGTTTTTAATGGAATCCCTTATTTTACGAGGAGACAGATCCAGTTCCATATAGAACCGGATAAGCCGGTGGATATCTATGGGGCTTTCGTCGGCCGGAACTTTCATTATATAAGGCATAGGGTCAAAGTCTTCGTCCGTTTCTGAATATATAAAAGGTATTCCCCGTGCTGCATATTCTCTGTTTTTTAAAGTTTTGATTTTGTCAATGCCGCTGCGGTGGCGTGCCAGACTGCCGATGGCGAAATCCGCTTCGTTGAATAATTCATCCAGTTCCTCGTTCATTTTTTGTCCGTGGAAGATGACATATTTCTCTATATGATATTTGTTGATAAGTTCATAAAATCCGGGAGCGTGTTGCGAGTCATGCATTTCGGATTTCCATATACCGCCTGCGATGTGGAAAAATACGGTTGTGTTTGCCGGGTTTTGGTAATATTTACCCAAACCGTCTATCAGGCGGTCGTATCCGTGCCAATAATGTACTTCGGCCACTCCTAGTAAATGAATGACGGAGGTGTTTTTAGAAACTGTCTTTTTCAGTGGGATGGAATCAAAATCAACTCCGTTGGATATCTGAATGGTACGTTGACCGAATATATGGTGATGGTCTGAAAAGGTGACGATAGCGTTCACGTGTTCCGCTAGTGTCTTTCGGAAAACTTTGTCCACTTGTATCCCTAGGCGTGTGGCCAGTGGGAAACCGGCGTATTCGCTGTCGTAAGGATAGGTAGGTATTTCCATCGCTATTTTAATTCCGGCTTTCCTCAGTTTGCTGAACAGCCGGATGGTGAACGGATTCGCATTATGGAAAGAGCGTACATAAATTAATTCCACCCGATGTGCTACAGCATAATGATATATGCAGTGGTAGGAAACTCTTTTTTCGCCGCAGCCAGTTTGCCTGTTCCGTAATCGGCTATTATTTCACCGTTTATCATCCTTACCCGGTGACTGTTGTCTGCTATGCAGTACGTGCATAAGCTGACTTGGTGTCCACATGCTTCCAAGCCTTTAACCTGGTACAGATCTTTTTACTGATGCCGCTGTAAGGAGATAGTCCGTGGAAAAGGAGATAGATGATATTCATGGTCGGGTGGTTGTTAAGGTGTTGAATAGTTCATTCCACAGTTTCATCACTTCTTCGCGCGAATAACGTTGGATATTCTTTTGGGCCTGCTTTCCCATCCGTATGCGTTTGTCCGTATCCTCTATCAGCCGGCATATCGCGTCAGCCAGTTCGTCCGTGTTTCCGTTCCTTACCAGTATTCCGTCTTCTCCGGAGTGATAATCTCGGCAGGTCCGTACGGGCAGTCGAATGAGATGCAGGGAACACCACATGCCATCGCTTCCAGAAGTGCCATCGGTAATCCTTCAAATCGTGAACTCATGACGTATATGGAACTTCCCAGGTATTTTTCTTGAATGCTTTTGTCGGAGGGCACAGTGAAAAGCTGTTTTCTATATGATGCTTTCAATAAGCTCTTGTAGCCTGTTCCTGTCTTGACCCTCTCCGTAAATGCGGATATGCCAGTCGGGATGCTTCCGGTTGACCTTGATCCAGGCTTCAATCAGGCGGTCATACCCCTTCTGTTCGCTGTATCTTCCTATGCTGATGATTCTTTTCTTCCAGGCAGGAACTCCCTTTTTCGGGTGAGAAAGGTAAGAAGTTCGGTATGACACAAGCCTTCTTTACTTCTTTCCAATTATCCGCGTCATTCTGTGTCAGAACAACCAGCGCATCCAACTTTTTTTACAGCCTCTTCCTGTTTCTTTCTCCAATGCCGTGCGATTTGCTTGTATGGAATCCTCGTTGTTCCATCAGATGCAGGTTACGGGTGTATGGTTTGGCTATATGGGATTCTCCTATTTTTATACTTCCATCGTCCAGTTGTGTCAGAAAATCCAATTCGCGGCCCAGTGTGCTGATGACAATATCCGGCTTCAAGGTCTTCAGCCAATACTCCAGCTTCTTTCTGTACAGGTGCATCAGGGTAAAATAATAATATCCTCTTACTAACAGGTTGTGATGATATTGTCTGTCAAAATCAATTCCTATGTCAATGTGCCTGACTCTGGGAGATATCGGGAAAACGGGAGGCCGTTCTTTTTGTGAGTCTGTGATAATAAATACATCCTGGTGCATTTCGTCAGCCAGATAGTTCGCTTTTTGGATGATGCTCCGGTCGGCTCCTCCCACGGTGCATAGGGCTGTGTATAGATAAACGATGGTCATTTTTCAGTCAGTTTATGAAACAACATTTCCCATTGCGGCATGATGTTTCGGAGTGAGTAGCGTGTTACATTTTCTTTGGCACTTTTACCGAAAGCTTTTCTTTCCGCTTCATGTTCTATCAAGTGGCAGAGAGCGTTGGCAAATCCTTGTATATCTCCGTTTTTGACGAGGAGTCCGTCTTCCTGGTTTCTGATGATTTCCGATGGACCGAAAGGACAGTCGAAAGAAACACAAGGAACACCCAGACTCATGGCTTCGATCAAGACCAGTCCAAAACCTTCGTAATTGGAGCTTAGGGCCAGAATGGAACTGTTCAGGTATTCTTGCGTTATGTTTTGTGTAAAAGGATAAATTGTGATGGAGTATTCCAGCTTTCTGTCTTTAATCTGCCGGGTTAAGCTATCCTTATAAAATCCTTCACCAAATATATCCAGTATCCAGTCGGGGTGGCGTTTCTGCACGATATTCCATGCGTCAACCAGTCTGTCGAATCCTTTTTGCCAGGTCAGTCTGCCTGCCGCTATTACACGGGGAGCCTCACAGGAGCTGATTGTTTGTATATCAATAGAGGTGGTGTTCGGAATGATATGTATATTCGGATGTTGTCCCCACATGGCGGCATCTCCTTGTGTCAGTGTGACTATAGCATCGCTGTATCGTTTTACATCACGGAAACATTGGTAGCTGACGTATCTGTCTTTTATATCTTTAAAAAAACTCTTTTTGCGGTTTGCAGGTATCCGGGTGTATATTTTGGCGCAATGCGATTCAATGATTTTCTTTGCCTTGCAGTCTAATTTACAGATCAAATCCGCTTTGAAACTGGTATTTCCTGATATGATATCGGGATTGATGAGCTTGATCTCTTTTTTTAATTTTTGTTCGAATTTATGGTTCAAAGTCCATCCCACTCTCAATTGTTCGAGAAGCGGATGCTGGTATTGCAAATGAAACTTTGTATCCAGATCGATATGTTCCACTTTGTGGGATAACGGGAAAGAAAAAGGATGATTGCCTTGGGAAGAAGTGATAAGATAGACCTCGTGCCCATAAATTTCGACCAAGTAATTCATCTTATCCGTTAAAATCCGTTCCATGCCTCCTATACGGGCTATGGAGTCGTATACATATACTATTTTCATTCCCCTGGTTTGTTTTTCCGTAAAAATAGTGTATTCTTTTTATATATCCAATAAGAAGTTGTTGAAATTCCTGTCCATATCCGTTTTTTTATGGAATGTCGGCTGTATTCGGAGTAAAAAGTGGGTTTCAATGGATGAAGATGGGGCTATTTAGTAATTAAAGTCTTTGGAATGTTGTGAGTATCATTTGTTTTTGCGAATATTGCATTTTATAATGATTAGCAGATAATGATGAAAGAGATAACGGTGGTGATGCCGGTTTACAAGGTGGAAAAATACGTATCAGAATGTCTTGATTCCATAATCAACCAAACTTTTGATTGTTTTGAGTGTATCATCATTGATGATTGCTCTCCGGATAACAGTATGCGCCTGATAGAGGAAAAGCTGGCCGGATATAAAGGGAACATCAGTTTTAGGATCGTGAGAAATGAGAGGAATGAAGGAGTCTCTGCGGCAAGGAACAAGGGAATAGAACTATCCCGGGGTGGTTATCTTTTTTTTATAGATTCGGATGATATGCTTTATGAGAATTGTCTGGAGAAATTATGGGAGGAAACGAAAAGACATCCGGGGATTGACTTGGTGCAGGGGGATTCTTATTCAGAAGGGATGGAAAACAAAAACAGTGATTTGCAAAGATATACGGAAGGACGGATACGTATCAACAAGTTGTTTCTGGATTCGAAAATAATATCCACTCCGGTCAACAGATTGATTAGAAAGGAGGTGCTGACAGAGAATGCCATTTATTTCAGGACGGGCATTTTGTTTGAGGACTTTTTGTGGTGCTATTTTCTGTATAAAAAGGTGGAAACGTTTGCTTCCGTCAATTCTACTTATTTCTACAGGCGTTCAAATCCTTTCTCAACCATGAATAAGGCGAAAACGGACTTTGACAAGCCGGCAAAGGATTTTATTTTTATCTTGACTGTTTTTAATGAGCACATGGAACAGGAATTGTATGCTGAAAATATCTGTTTCATTTTGAACAAGTTGATGCCGGTGGTGTATAATGCTGCTGTAATAGGGGTTACAAGGGAAAGTAATGATGCGATAGGTAAGTTTAAAAGAAATCTGATAAGGAAGCATTGCAGAGAGTTCCGGCCTATGGAGGTTTTGTACGAATTGAATTTGTTCTATCCTTTTTCTCTGCTTTTGAATTGGGGGATTTACAGACATCACATATTGTATAAATACGCTAATCTGATCAAATTGTATTATAAGATATGGGGAAGGTTGTACCGCTGAATCTTCTTGTGTAATGAATATTATTCCCTTAGGTTGGTAGTCTTTTTGTTACATTGGTTGTCGGTTTCTTTTGTGGCCGGCTCATTCATATGTGACAGGATAGCGGAAAAAGCATAATATAATTCTTTGAATGCTTGCAGGCGGAAGAAAAACAGGTATTCAAAAAAGTATTTGGCGGGGAGCCATTCTTTTATTTTTGCCGAAGGGATACACCACGGAAGTGGTGACAGGTAATAGTGGATTTTGTCTTGTCGCAACAGTCTGTTGCATTTCATGCTTGCGTTAAACCGTATGATTAAACTCTCGCGGTCTTGTTTGGACATAGCAAGGGACTGGCCGGATTCGGTACAATAATAAATGATTCTTCTGTCTGTGGTTGCTTTGGGGGCATATATACCGACAAGGCATGAAAAATACACATCGTTGGCTATTCTTGTTTCATCGAATTGAATGTGGAATGTTGACAGGAAGCTGCGCCTTATCATTTTGCCCCAAGGAACTTGAGATTGGTATCGCAGTTTGTTTTCCGGGTTTACATCATTGAAGAAGTTGGTATAGTAAGTTCCGCGTCGGCTTTCTTGGGACGGATTGTCGGACATGACAAAACGTACATTGAAATAGATGACTTCATGGGGGCTGTCCATGTATTCGTTTAAGATAGTAAAACAATCGGCTGTAAAGAAATCGTCTGCATCTGCAAAGATAATCCATTTGCCACGGGCGTGGGAGAGTCCTATGTTCCGTGCGTATCCTGCCCCTTTTCCCTCCTTAGTGAACAGGACTTCCGTATTTTTTCTGCCGTTTCCCGGAAAATGAGAAAAATCGACAGATTCGGAATTGCTGTTGTCATCAATGATAATGATTTGAATTTCATCCCAAGTGGGAATTGAGCACAGACAGCGTTCCAGAAGACGGGGGGTATTCTTGTGCGGAATAATGATGCTGTAATGGTAACTTGTGTTCTTTGTCATTCTTCTTCTTTTTGCAAAGATATTGATTTATATTCAGCATCATGCATTATCTTGATAATATCTCGATGAGTATGAGAAGCTTTCACTGGAAGTTCGGGGTGATAATGCCCTCATGCTCTCACTGTGTGCACAACTGGTTGTTTATGAACTATTTGTATAGTGATGGTAAAAAATGTAGCTCTCACTTATGCTCTCATGCCCTCACTGTTTTTTGGAGCAGAATTTCATATAATCTATTTGTTATCAGTAATATATCCTTTTTTATAAGTTGTTCCGATTTAATATGAAGTAGGATGTTCTCAGGCTTTTTCTTTGCAAAAAGTGTGTCTGAAGGGGGGATACCTCTATGGAATATGGCAAATTTCCGGTGGCAGTAAAAAGATCAGGAGGTTTTTAAAAAAGCTCGCCATCTTTTTAAAAAAGAACAAGGTCTTTTTTTTATTTGACCTGTTGTTTTTGGGGGAGCAGGATTTCACATATGTACGTGCCGCTCTATACGTATGTACGTGCCGCAGATACCTGCTTTGTATTATATGATATTCTTTCTTCATTCCGCATTTATTTTCATTTCTTTATCCTATCTTTGCGAAGAAAGAGTGTAATCTAAATTCCATGAGAATATTATTTTATTGTGATACTGTCTTCAGTTTCGGTGGAGTACAGCGTGTGTTGGCTGAAATAGCCAAGGCCTTGTCTGGAAACATGAAGTCACGATACTGACTACGGATACTTGTACGGACTTGTCGATGTACGGATATGCCGAAAGTACCGTGCGGTTTGATTCTTTCTCTTATTCCGCCTCCTCTTTCATCGAGCGTTTGTTATGTAAAGGCTATAGTTTCTTATATAAACATGGGTTGCCTCATACCCGGCAGACTTCAGCATGGTATGCTGCCAGTTTTTTCCCTTCTTCTTATAAACGGACATTGGCAAGGAAAATAAATGCCCGGCAATGTGATGTAGTCATCGGGGTACATGCTTTTATGGCTCTGCACCTCTCTGCTGTAAAGAGCCGGATCCGGACAAAGACTGTTGGGTGGCTGCATAATTCTTATGAAGCATTCTTTGAGAAAGAAACTCCCTATTTGCCGGGATTGGATTGCTTTTTTCAAGTCCAGATGGGGAAATTGGACGAGAGGGTGGTTTTAAGTCATGCAGATGCCGGTTGTTTCTTTCGGAAAATGAACCTGTGCTGCGAGGTGATATACAATCCTCTGACTGTACTGCCTAAAGGTCGGGGAAAGAAGGAATATAGAAGGATTTTGGCGGTCGGTCGTTTTTCATTCGGACATAAAGGATTTGATATTTTAATAAAAGCTTTTTCTGTTTTTGTGAAAACTCATCCGGACTGGACACTGGAAATTGTGGGGGAGGGTCCTGAGGAAGCGCTTTACCGTTCATTGATCAATGAATATGAATTGGAAAAGAGCATCGCGCTGCATCCTTTCACGAAAGAGGTGCAGGAGTATTATGCACATTCCAGTATGTATGTGCTGAGTTCCCGTTGGGAGGGATTCGGCCTGGTGATGATAGAGGCTATGGCGCACGGGTTACCTGTTATTGCATCTGATTTACCGATAACGCGCGAGTTGTTGAAAGACAAAGATATGGCCGTTCTTTTTGAAACAGGGAATATAGCTCAGCTGGCCGGTTGTATGTCGTATATGGCTGATCGGACGGATTGGGAATGGATGGGAAATAAGGCGGTGGAGTATGCTGATACATTTCATATAGAGAAGGTATGTGACAGTTGGAATAATTTACTAAAAAAAGTAGTGTATGGTACAAGATGAACAGGAAAAATGGGATATTGTGATCAAGCCTCGGTCCGGTTTGTTCCGGTTGGATCTGGAAGAGGTATGGCTGTATAGGGATTTGCTGGTAATGTATATCAGACGGGATATCGTCACTTTTTATAAACAGACTGTTTTAGGACCGTTATGGTTTGTTATCCAGCCACTGCTTACTACCGTCATGTTCATGTTTGTTTTTGGCGGTATTGCCGGTATTCCTACCGACGGACTTCCCCAACCGCTGTTTTATATGGCGGGCTTACTTTGCTGGAATTATTTCTCGGAGTGTTTAAGCCGCTGTTCGGATACGTTCAACGCCAATCAGAATGTATTTGGAAAAGTATATTTCCCTCGTCTGGTGGTACCCTTGTCCATCGTTATATCTTGCATGATAAAGATGGGCATTCAGTTCGGATTGTTCGTTTTAATTTATATTTACTATTTGTGCAACGGATATTCGTTGATGGTCAACGGATATGCTTGGTTGGCTCCCTTGCTGCTGCTCATGTTGGCAGGACTTGGTTTGGGGTTCGGATTATTGATATCCTCCTTGACGACCAAGTACCGTGACTTGCGTTTCTTGATTACTTTCGGGGTACAGTTGTGGATGTATGCCACTCCGGTTATTTACCCTTTGTCCGTGATGAGGCAGAGTCATGAGCAGTATATGTGGATCATTGTGGCGAACCCGCTGACTTCCCTTATCGAAACATTTAAATTCGGATTCTTGGGGGTGGGGACTTTCAGTTGGTTCCACTTAGGCTACACGTTGGCGTTTACAGTGGTGATAATGCTTTGGGGGATGGTGACTTTTAATAGAGTGCAACGTAGTTTCATGGATGTGATTTAAAAGAAGGGACAGAATGGGAAAAATAGCGATAGAGTTTCAGAATATCAGCAAGCAATATGCATTGGGAAGCATAGGAACCGGCACGCTGAGCCGTGATTTGAATCGTTGGTGGGCGCGGATCCGTGGAAAGGAGGACCCGTATCTCAGAATCGGGGAAGAGAATGACCGTTCCAAGAAAGCGACGGGAGATTTTGTATGGGCGTTGAAAGATATTAATTTCCATGTGGAGGAAGGTGAAGTGCTGGGTATTATAGGTAAGAACGGTGCGGGAAAGTCCACTTTGTTGAAAATCCTTTCGCGGGTGACTTCTCCTACTGCCGGTTGCATCCGTGCACGGGGGCGTATTGCCTCTTTGCTGGAAGTGGGTACAGGCTTTCATCCCGAAATGACAGGACGGGAGAATATTTATATGAATGGTTCCATCATGGGGATGACCAAGGCGGAGATTACCCGCAAGTTGGATGAGATTGTGGCTTTCGCCGGTGTGGAGAAATATATTGATACTCCAGTGAAACGTTATTCTTCGGGTATGACCGTGCGGTTGGGATTTGCTATCGCCGCCCATCTGGAGCCGGAAATTCTGGTGGTGGACGAGGTGTTGGCAGTGGGCGATGCGGAATTCCAAAAGAAGGCTATTGGCAAGATGCAGGATGTATCGAAAGGAGAGGGACGGACAGTCTTGTTTGTCAGTCATAACATGGCAGCGGTAAGAAGTTTGTGTACAAAAGGAATATGCTTGGAAAATGGTACCGCGGTTTATCAGGGGACGGTTCATTCTGCCATCGATTATTACTTGAAAGAGAAAGGGACGGTCCGGAAAAGTAAAATTATAGATTATGTGGGTTGGACGAAAAATACGTTTCATATAGATTGCATTGAGATAAACGGAACGGAATGTGCCTCTTCCACTATTCATGGAGGTCAGAATTTTCTGACTGTGAAAATACAGGGATATTCTGAAGAGGATATGATGTATGATGTAATGCTGGTTTTGAAGAGCAGGACGGAAGTGCCTTATGCTACTTATGCTCCGGGACATTATTACGGGAGTATCAGTCATTTACCTAAAGGGGATTTTTGCATCGAGAGGCGTATAGGGCTTCCGCCTGTGCTGAGTAAAGGTGTCCTGCAGGCAGATTTGTTTATACATCATCCTATGGTGGAATATTATTTGAAAGCAGTTCGTTGCTGTTTGCTGGAATGTGAGGGGTTTCAAAGTGGATTCGGGCATGCACTGACACAAACGTCCAACGGCTTTATCGGATTGGAGGATATAAAAGTTTGATCATTATGTTCTATTATGAAGATGAAGAAAAAAAGAATCGTATATAGTTTGACTGGAAGAGGGCTGTTCTCAGAGTTGTCTAACCTTGCATTGGCATTGGTCTATGCGGACTATAATCAGGAAGAGCTGACTGTCAATACAAGGAACTGGAATGCAAGGGTAGAGAAAGGCTGGAGTGATTATTTCGAATCGGTCTTGCCAAACTGTAACGGGGTGATGTGTTCGCAATATATTGTTTATAAAAAGGGGAAACCTTGGTGGGGAAATATCTATTATAATCCGTCCGCTTTTTTCCGGTATTATATTTTCTATATAATGAATAGGATATATCTGTTATTTCATCCGGAAACGGAACTAGGGAATGAGGTCTTTCTAAAAATGAGATCGGAGGATTTTCTGGAGAAACTGGAAGATATCAGAAATGATTATGGCTCTGCCTTGCGGAAAATATTAAAATTTAATGAAAAGACAACCGGCTATATAGAAAAAAGGAAAAGCGAGATGAATTTGCCGGTAGATTACATAGCGGTACATATAAGGCGGGGAGATAAGATAGTTTCCCGTGAGATGAAGGAACTTGGTTTGTCTCTTTATATTGATGCTGTTAAAGGGAAGAAGCATATCAGCCGTAATGTGTTTATAGCTACGGATGATGGTTCTGTGACGGATAAGTTGAAATCCGTACTGGTTGCCGAAGGATTTAATGTTTACTGGAACACAGCTGTGACACAAACAGGATTTGACGAGTCTTTGTTTAATACAAAGGATAAAAAAAGTAGATATATAGATACGTTGAATATGCTGTTGGATATGGATATTCTGATCCATTCTTCATTTTTTATCGGTACTTATACTTCGAATGTCAGCCGGATTGTGCCTCTGTATGTCGGATTCGATAAATCGCTCAGTCTGGATGACGAATGGAAACTTTAGATTGTAAAAAGCGGAAAATTATGTCACAAAGAAAATTTTCGATTATAACCATTAATTATAATAATAAAGAAGGGTTGAGGAAAACCATAGAAAGTGTGGTCGGTCAGTCTTTTAGGGATTTTGAGTATATTATTATTGACGGAGGGTCTACGGATGGAAGTATTGAAGTGATAAAAGAGTATGCCGGTAAAGTGGACTATTGGGTATCGGAGCCGGACAAGGGTATTTATCATGCCATGAATAAAGGAGTTTTACAGGCGCATGGAGAGTATTTGAACTTTATGAATTCCGGTGATGAATTTTATAACAATGGTGTGTTGCAGGAGGTGGCACCTTCATTGGACAGCGATATTGTTGTTGGAAAAATAGTGCATGGCACAGAGGTGTGGGGATTTCATAAGGAGGATATAACGCTGATGGATTTGATTCGGGGAACTGTATTGCATCAGGCTTCATTCTTCCGTAAAGAACTTTTTGATGAAAACAGGTACGACGAGAGTTATAAGATTGTATCCGATTGGAAATTTTATATTCAGACCTTGATATTCAACAATGCGACGTTCCGCAATATTCGTTCCATCGTTTGTAGGTTTGTACCCGGAGGGGTCAGTGAAACGGATGCCGGAACAAGAGATATGGAAAGAAAGCGGGTGTATAAGGAACTGTTTCCGGATAGAATGATGAAGGATTATATAAGACTGGAAAAGGTGGAATCTCCTTTATTGGAACTGATTCCCGAACTGAATAAAACTGCGGGCCTTCATCAGATGGCATACAAATTGGTCTGTGCCTTGTTGTGGGTGCATGGAAAGATAAAACGGGTGCGTGTTAAGTAAGCAGTAAATTGGTCTTTTCACTTGAGCCATGCCCGCAGGATAAGTCTGATGCCATATAGCGCATACTTTATTTTTAGAGAAAGTGGAAGATGTATATAATTGTTTTTTCTGATTCTTAGCATTCTGTCCCATAATTCATTGAAGGGGATTTCCCGTGAGTGTTGGGTATAGAACAAGAACGAACTTTTTATGTAATCGGCCGACAAAGCACGTAGAATATAGGTGGGGAATGTGGCCGAAAGTGAAGTCATCAGGTCGAATGCATCCATGAAAGTGCACAGTTTGGGGGTGTAGTTTTTTTGCGACAGGTTCATGGCGCTTGATTTTCTTGTGACATAGTGATAATAGGGGGAAGTGGTGTATGCGGCTGATTGGCAGTGGCTCAGGTATTGAAAAATAAAGAGCCTGTCTTCATTATAATAAATATGTTCATTGAATTTTAGGTGATGTTTGTCAATGATTTCTTTATGATATAATTTATCCCATAAGTTTCCTTTGTATTTGTAATGCCTGTCGTTAAACAGGGAGTGAATGGCTTCCCACTGGGTTAATTTGCCGGATTTCACTTCGTTGATGTGGTAAATCGGACGACCATCTTCATTTTCAATGATATATCCGCAAGTAGCCAGACCGGCTTCGTTTGTCCGGATAAGTTGATAAAGAGTGGCTATCATATCCGTTTCTATCCAGTCGTCGCTATCCATGAAAGCTATATATTCTCCTTTTGCGGTTTCCAGTCCTTGGTTTCGTGCATGGCTGACTCCTTGGCTCAGAGTGTGTATTACCTGTATTCGTTGGTCCTTGCAGGCGTATTCGTCACATATTTTCCCGCTTCCGTCCGTACTTCCGTCATTAACCAGCAGTACTTCAATGTCTGTCAGTGTCTGGTTTAAGACGCTGTTGATACACAAAGGCAGGAATTTTTCTGTATTGTATATAGGGATGATGACAGAAACCAACGGCATAACTTATAATTCTGTGAGTTTATAAATAAGATCATTCTTTAGTCGGCGAAGCGTATAAAGCAGGTTGCTCGGATTCTGAAACGTTTCTTCCAAGGGCATGATGACGGGAACATACTTTATCTTTAACCGGTGCCTTATGCAATAGACATTGATCAATCTTTCTGATAAATAGCCGAACAGACGTGCCTGATCCGGATAGGCGGACAGTTTTACCCGTTTTTCTAATTCAAACAATACGCTGAATAGCCACTGGGAGTATTCGTCAAAATGTTTCCGTCCGGTGATAAACATATTATATCCGGAATAGGCATTGCAGTGATACATGAATGTATGAAAAGCTTCAGCATATTCGGGTGTGAGGTGTTGAATGACTTCTTTCAGCAAATTGAGGTCATTGACTAGATGGAATATGGCGTATTGTGTAGCGACGTTATAGGGATAATGACGCTTGGGAGAGAGGATGATGTCATAATCATTTAATAAGGTTTCTAAATCAGGAAATCGGTAAGTTTCTTTTAGAAATGAATCTATGTTGATGAAACTCCTGTCTGGTGAAAAAGCCGGAAACGGGCGATGAAAATCAAAGAAGCGCCTGTAATGATTGAGCCCTATAATGTCACACTTTAGATTTTTCCAAGCCCAATAATGGGCGGTTAGTTCACAAAAGTGAGGATTCCTATCGGATATATTATCTCCTGTGTTATCTAGTACAGGGAAGAATCGGGCACTGGTTAGGGAGGCCCCCACCTGTATGGGACAGAAGTACTCATGCTGTGGTAGCCGGCTGTCCTTATGGGCACATACTAATATTTTTATATTTTTTCCCATGTTTGTGATTGAGGGTTATAGCGTTTGATAATGCGTGCGGGATTTCCTACCGTGACACAAAAGTCGGGTATGTTTTGGGTAACCACACACCCGGCACCGATAAAACAATGTTTGCCGATGGTGATTCCGGGCAGTACAATCACGTTGGCTCCTATGATGGTATGTTCTCCGATGTGGATAGGAGAAGTGGTGATACCTTGTTCGATGATGCCTTGAGTGATATCCTGGTAATTGTGATCTAATCCTATCAGGACTACGTTTTGTGAAATATTGACCCCGTTGTCTATCCGGATGGGACCGATGACCGTATTGCCGAGTCCTATCCGGCAATAATCGCCGATTACGATGTCGCCTACGGCATTGTTCAAGCAGGAGAAATCTTCCACTACCGAATATTTTCCCATCTGGAACAGGTGGAACGGTGGAAGGTCTTTCCGTACACTGGAATAAATGACTGAGCCCCGGCCTTTTTTTATGTAGAAAGGCTGCCATACGCGTATCCACCAATAGGGGCGTGTCTTTACCGGATGCATGATGAAACCGTGTATCCGTTTTTTCCATTGCGGGTGTTGCTGTAAGTACTCTTTTATATTCATAATTCTATCCATGCTGTGTATGGTTGAACTTCTGTGCCATTCCTTTCAAGTGAAACAAGTTGAGAAGCATAATGATTACAAAATAAGGTGTCTGCCTGAGGATTCTGCTCATGTATTTATATCTCATATTGGACGGAATGGCCAGGTATAACGCACCGTTCAGCAAGATAAGCAAAATCCACCACTTTATGGAAGAAGCCGGAGAGAAAATGCAGAGAACACATGAAAAGAATCCGATGAGCGCCAACAGAATGCTGCGGGGGGCGATAAAGGCTTGGAGGGTTTTCAGCAGATAATCTCCGTTTCCGTTCAGTAAGGCTGTGGGGAGGTTACGTCCCATTTTTAATGCAAGGAAAAGCTGGGTGGCTATCCAGCGGCGGCGCTGGTTACGCAAGGCATCCGGTTGCCGGACTTTTTCGTCCAATGTTTCTAGGGTGTCTATATATTCAATGTGAATGCCTTGACGGAGCAGGAGTTCTTCCAGTTCTTTGTCTTCGCCCGTACTATGGGTATGGATGATGTTCCGGACAAACCATCGGAAATCGAAAGCCATTCCGGAGCCGGTAAGGGCAGATGAAAATCCCAGCCGGATGTGTCCCTTGCGGAAGATGGAATTGTTCATCTCTTCGATGGCGGCATCCAATAGGGCTATGTCTGTATTCATATTTTTGGCTTTGCGGTGTGTCTGTATGGCTTTTATACCCTGTGAAACTGCCTTATTCAGTTCTTGAAGATAACAGGGTGAGATCAGATTATCGGCATCCAGTATGAGGACATAATCGTATGGCTGGTCTGTGATGGTCTCTGCTGCAATGCGCAGGGCTTTTGCCTTGGAACTTTCCTTTTCATGCAGTTCTATCAAGCCGATGCGTTCTTTGCGCAGTGAGGCATTGGTTTCGGGACGCATGTGGTCGGATATGACTATCAGGTCGTAAAGCTCTGCCGGATAAGTTTGGCGCAGAACGGAAGTGACGCAGGCGTGAATGACCGCATCCTCTTTATAGGCGGGAACAAGGATGATAAAACGTTGCCGGACAGTAGTCGCGGGATATTTCTTTTGTTTGAAGAAATGAGAGGCGGCAGAAAACAGGACTATATACCCCACACTGACGGAAAGGTAGATATATAGCGTATATTCCATGATATGTATAATTTCCGATAGCATGGAGCTTTTATTTTTTCTTTCTTAAAAGCATATTGAATATCATGCCTGCCGCCAGAAAGGGGATAGCTTTCATGGCTTTGTTGAATTTGCTGTCCACCAAGTAGTTTGGAGTGGCTATTGCCATAGTCAATAAGAAAGTGAGTAATAATCCCCACCATTTTAGGCAGGCGCTCCAGTGGAAGTATACGGACAGGAAACTGAACAGGAGGAGGATACCTAGCAGGATGGTGCGAGGGAAAATGAACCATTGCAGAATACGGTCGGCATAATCAAATTTTCCACTTAAAATGGCGCCGGGCAGATTACCGATATTGGTGAACAGGGAATAATATTGGGTTTTAATCCAAGTGCTATGTTGGGTATAGAATTTTTTCTTTCCACTATTCTTCAAGGCATATACATGGGTATTATTTAAATATTCCACATATATCCGTTCGCGGAGCAGCAGGGATTCGATGACTTTTTCATCGTCATCGTCTTTTAAATGACGGATGTTTTCTTTGAACCAAGTGAAGTCTATTGCGGTTCCGGAGCCGTTCAGCGAAGCTGAAAGTCCCAAATTGACATGCCCCGCACGAAGAATGGAATTGTTTATCTCGTCGGTGATGGCATTCAATATGCTGACATTGCTGGGTCTTTCCTGATAGATGCGATGGGTTTGGATGGCATTGGAGCCGCTGGCATACGTATTGTTGACAACTTCAAGAAAGTTGGTGTCCACTACATTGTCCGCATTCATGATTAAAACGATATCGTATTGTCCTTCTTGTAATTGTGACATGGCAGCTTTGACAGATTTCATTTTTGAGCTTTTCTTGAATCTGGCTTGCAACAGGGTGATGGGATATTGTGCCAGCTGTCTGTTTGTTTCCGGCTTCAGGTGGTCTGAAATGACGATAATGTCATAGCAGTCTATAGGATATTCTTGTTGCAGAAATGATTTGACGGTATAGGGTATGTAGTCATCGTCCTGATAGGCCGGTATCAGAATGGCGAAACGGTGTTTTACTCTTGATTCGGAATATTTGTCGGTGCGGTTGCCTGTTGCCGCTATGGCGTACACCAGCAGGTAAAAAACAGTAAAGGCACATATCGCGAAAAGTAGTAGTTCTATGTATGCTAGAAATATCATGGCTGTTTGTCTTTGTTTCTAAGTTTGAAAAATGCTTTTGTTCCCTCCCAATGTGCTTTGGCTATGGCTTTCTTTCCTTTTCCCAAGGCGGTCAGTATGTTTTTGGGACATACAATCATTGTCTGGTATAAGATGGAAACCGGAAGTTTCCAGTCAAAGAGATTGCGGTAGGCATATAATAATCTGTTTCTGCTCAGGTAATAGTATTTCAACGGACTTTCTTTTCCGGTGGAGCTGCTGTCCTTGTGCCGTATTTCGCAAGCGGGATCGTACCATAGTTCGTAGCCTTCCCTATTGATATAGGTGCACCAGTCCAGTTCCTCATAATATAGAAAATATTCTTCGGGCATCAGGCTAAGCTTGTCTATTATTGTTTTTTTCAATAACATGGCGGCACCATGCAGATAAGGCGTTTTTTGGGCGGGGTAGTGGTCTTTATTTATTTTCCCTTTGCCTATGGCTCTGTTTCTTAAGGTAATGGGCGAAAGTTGGGTGTATCCTGCAAATTGTATGGCGTGCGGTTCTGCATAATCACGGATTAACGGGGAGACACCTGCTATCTTGTCGGAGGACAGAAGGCGTTTTATCAACAAGGGTATGGCATCTTTGACCATACAAACATCATTGTTCAGCAAGAACAGGTATTTTCCTTTTGCAAGGTTTATACCCAGATTGTTACCTCCGGCGAATCCTAAGTTCCGCTCACTGCGTACGGCTTGGATAAAAGGATATGTTTTTTGTAGCAAGGCGGCTTCATTGGCAGTGGAACCATTGTCAATGACTATCATTTCATAACTGACAGAGAATACAGTGGCTGCCCATGAGTCAATGAATTCGCAGGTGTCGTGAAAACCGTTATAGTTCACGGTGATGACGGATAGGTCAGGCTGTCGGTAGTCCATGTATTTCTGAGTATTGTTTATCTAAATAAGGTCCTAAAAAAACAAAGGTGAAACAAGAATAAATCAAGATTCCGTTAGGAAACTGGAAATAAACCATATTGGCGTAAGAAGCTACCAGTATGCCTGCACAACCGCATAACATACCTGTCAGCGGTCCCCGGATTTCCGGATTTCGGATTTTGAATAAAAGGATGTAGGAGCCCGATAGAAATAGAATGGCATGCATACCCAAAAACACACACAGTCCCACTATTCCCATCTGTTTCCATACATCTACCAGACTGGAGTCTGAAGGACAGATGGAAACGAAATAATATTTGTTATGGGGAGGAACTACTCCGTCTATGGCTCCCATGCCTATGCCGAAGGGCATTTCATCCATGTAGGCATTCAGTGCTTTCTGGTTCTCGAAACGAGCCATCATCGATTGATCCTCTGTGTCAAAGACAGTACGCATACGACGGATCAACTTATTGTTCTCTCCGATCTTGGTATATTTCAGCATTCCTATCCCTCCGGCAAGCAGGATAAAGGAGATGATGCCTATTTTCCAACTTTTAGACAGGAACAGAAAGAGCCCCAGCCCTGCAATGGGTACAGCTATGGCCGATCGGGTTCCCGATATTAACAGACCATAAAATCCTGCCATACCCACTATTAAATAGAAGAGTCTGAGAAATAGGTTCTTTGTATAGAAAAAAGTAAGCGTGAAAACAGTGCAGGATAATCCCATGCTGGCACCGAAAAGACCCGCGTCAGTGAAAAATGAGAAATAGCGGATGCCGGAATGGATAAAATGGGTACGTGCTCCGTAGGCCCACAACCAGCTTAGCTCGGTACTGTCAAAACCTTTGTTCTTTTGCCAATATCCTTTTGCGGCAGCCAGTAGGGTCATGATACCCCATAGTATTAAAAAGTAATGGATAAAAGTGTAGCGATTGCAGTGTATGGATAGAATAATACAGGTCAGAATAGGGTATAAGGCCCAGGGTCTTAAAATACGAAGCCATGCTTCCATGTAAAATTCACCGGTTATACCATTACCTATGTTGATGATACAATATAGCAGCCAGACCAATGTGATGCAGGTATAGACGTTTAGTATTTTCCTGAAATGATGATTGCTTTGCAACTGTTTCAGAAGAATAAGGGCCAACATGATGCCGTAGAGCAAATCAAAGATATTGGTAATGGCAATAGGGATGGAATGATATCTGTTAATTCCCATTATCAGGTAATTCAGCATAAAGGTGATGGCCAGCAGAATGACGGGTCTGTTTATGCATATGAAGATAAAAAGCGTGGCAAAAGGTATGAACCCTATTGCAACTCCTATGGAGGGCTTCATGTTGAGGGCTGTCCATAGGCATAAGCACAGTCCGATAATGAAGCTGGCCAGAATTTGACCTGTATGGGTTATATTTATTTCTTTTGCTATCATTATCTATTTTCCTTTGTATTCAATGGCGGTCAGTCCGAGTTGGAACAGCCTGTATTCCATATTCTTAAAGTTCGTGTAAGGAGGTAATTGTCCTGTAAAGTCTTCCACTGTATTTCTGTCTGCTTGTGTCAGATAGAAAAGGAGGGGTACTTCTTTTTGTTTAGCTTGTAACAAATGCTCATACAGTGCCTGATCCGTATTTTTCCAAGTACGGTTGGCACGGACAACCAGCAGATTGATGGATGCTTCATTTAACAAAGCCGGAGGCAGAGGATTGCTTTTCAGGACCGGGTGCTCGATTAGAAGTATTTCATCCTTCTCCAGATCGGGACATAGTTCTTTCAAATTGTTTGCCTGTACATATTGGCTGTCTTCGCTTAGAAAATCTTCATCGTATGTAATGCGGCGGACGTTTAGGCCGATGCTGCTCCAATATTCCTCTATCAGGCGGGCGACATGGGTCTTTCCGTCTTTCTCTTCTGTACTTAACAGATTGATGACCCGCTGTTCCTGTGTATTTAGATGAGGCAGTAAAGCGGTGCTGAGTTGCCTGACGGCCATCTTGTTTATGGCTTTATTATAACGTCTGTATCTTAACTTGCTTTCTCTAGGATATGCGCCGATAACTGTTCCTCCGGTAATTCGTTCTGCACGTATTTTGTCTCTGAGGGTACGGTCCAGTATTTCTATAATCAGAAAATAGCCAATGATGAAAAGTAAAGTCCCCAGTATGGATGCAAGTATAATCATGCGTGCATTGGTGGGGGAGGAGGTCAGTGGAAACAGGGGCGGATTCATGATTTTTAATGAAGCCGAGGTCATTTCCAGGTTCTTTTGTCGCAAGATGGCTGCATTCAAGGCTCCCATGGTAGACATATAGTTGCTTTCCACAAAGCCGATATGCCTTTCTTTCCGGCCCAGGGTAGCGCCGATGGGGGAGAAATAAAGGAAATCTTTATTTAAATTCTCTCTCATTATATCTCGTGCTTCCATTTGGGCTTTAGTTTTTTCGGCAAGGACTATTTGGTCAAGCCACTGGCTGATGAGTGTCTCATAAGATACATTGTTTGTACTTGCGGCTTCGGCACTTAGTTTCAGGGCGAGATCGTTGATGTTTTGTTCGGCACTACTTAACATGTTTTTTTGTTCTTCCAGCTTTTTCCGGTTCTTTTCGTCCGGAGTGATTTCCATGGTTGAGATCTGGGTGTTCAATTGGGACATTTGATGAAGTTTGTCCATAAACTCATTGTTGGTACGGATCAATTTGGCCACATCACCTAATTTATATTCATAGAAATCGATCAACGCCTTACTGGTGGAGTAATTGACAAGCAAATCATTGTCCATCATCCGGTAAGCGGCGTCCATGCTTGCCACCTGTTTGGTTTGTTCTCCGTAGTTGATGATGCGGTTTTCTATATTGTACTCGATTAAAGAATCCTCGGCGGCAGTCAGCATTTTGCCCAGTCTGGCCAGTTCTTCTTGAAAGAACTTGATCACATTGTTTGTTTCTCCATAGCGTAGTTCATGGTATTGTTTGACAAACTCTTCATTCAGAATCTCAAGTGTGTTATAAGCTATTCCCGGATCGTTGGCACTATAAGCAATCTCGATCATATCACTGTTTCCCAACCTGGCTACTTTTATATGTTGTGAGAGTAGAGGTACGCTGAAATAAGGGTGGGTATAATTGAGTAGTTGGTAGATGAAATTATTGATGGACGGGCGTTCAAAAGCTACCAGATTATGATAGGTCTTCTCTTCGTTTTGCTTGTCTATCAATGCCTGTAACTCTCGTGGAATACCGGAAACCAGCTGCTGGTAATGTATGGCTGAAATATAACTGGTATTTCTTTCGGCATCTCCATAAACCAGACAGCGGGCAAGCAGTTTCAGAGATACTATTTTCAGTGTGCGTTCCGTTGTAATGATATTCATTAAATTACTCATGTGCACGGTGGCGTTTCGGGTATCGGTGGCATCTACGTTGTATCCGGAGATGATTCCTGTAAAGATGGTGGTTTTCACATCATACGTTTTTTCCAGATTTCTGGTAAGAAACCATGCTATGATACCGGCTATACATGGAAATATAACCATCCACCAACGGATACGGTAGATAAACTTGACTATGTATTTAAATAATTCCATGCTTCTTATTCCTTTTTGTCTTTTTTCTTACTTTGCTTCTTGTTTTCTTCCTGTTCCTGTATCGTTGTTTCTTGAACGTCCTTTTCTCCTTGTATGGTCAGGATGGGGGTGTGGGAGATTATTTCAAGGGTCAGCAGCTGGTCGTTAATAGTAGAGCGTAGTAAGGCAAAGTCTTGATTAGCGGCAAATTCCTGTTCTTTAGTCTTGGCCACATCATGAATAGAGGTACGTCTGTTTCTATATTCCTGTTCTGCAACAGCCGATGCACCTTTATATAAAGCTATATTTTCAGCTGATCTTTGCAATGTTTCTATATTGGATAAAATCTGGACATATAAATGAGCTATTTGTATTTTAAGGGTTTCGTATGCTTCCTGTTTTCTTAACTCGGCAATATCCACCTGGATTCGCTGGCGCTTGATTCCTCCCCGGAGGTCGAACAGCTTTTCAAAAGGAATACTGATGCCGCCTCCCACATTCCACGAAGTCTGTTCTGTACCTACATACCTGTAAATAAGTGGGGTGTTGACATCCGTATTGCTGGCCACATTGTCTGCTATACCGTAAGAAGCACTTCCGCCGGCATGGATAAACCCCAGCCAGTTCCTTTTCTCTTTCGATAGTAGCTTTTTCTGTAACTGTTTCTCCTTCTCTAAAATCTGTAAGCTTGGAGTGCTGCGTGCATTCTCATAAAGGACACTTAACGGAGGCAGCTTTATCTTTGCATAATCCACATTCATATTCCCCAATATATCATCCTGTGTCACAAGAGGTTGTTGTACCGGTTGTGTTTGCTGCTCTTCCTGTTGTGCGCTTAAATGGTGGATAGAACAATACATACAGATGACAAAAAGACATACTTTACCCATATAATAAATCCCCTTTTTATTCCTAAAACAAATTATTTAAACATCTCCTTTTTGGACAAAAGCTGTCAAAGTCTTGAACAGGATTTTCATATCCAGGAAAAAGGAGAATTCTCTACCGTATTTCAAATCTAATTCTTTGCGTTCTTTAGCGGATAATTTTCCGGCATCCCCCCGTTTTTCCACCTGCCACAAGCCGGTCAGCCCGGCAGGCGCCATGAAGCGTTCGATACTTTCATCGTTTGTCAGGCGTTCGGCTTCATAGAGTGGAAGAGGACGGTTCCCCACCACAGACATGTCGCCTTTCAAGATGTTGACCAGTTGAGGTAACTCATCCAGACTGTATTTTCGTAAAACGCGTCCTACCTTGGTAACCCGCGGGTCTTTTTCTATTTTTATGAAAGGACTTTCATCCAGTGCGTTTTGTCTGGAAATAAACTCTTCTTCCGGAATGATGAAGTCATCGGAAACCAGCATTCCGCCATTATCTATAACACCGTCATCTCCAAACATCAGTCCTCCTAATTCTTCCATCGAGAAATCTTTGGCAATCTCCGGAGTGCCTTTCGGCTGGTACTGGTTCTGACCGGCAAGGTCTTTCAGCTTTTTATCGGCGTCCGTATACATGGAACGGAATTTCAGGAAATTAAAAATGGTATAATTCGTTCCTACCCGTTTGGATTTGTAAATAACAGGTCCTTTGCTTTCCATACGTATGGCTATGGCAATCAGCAGAAAGACTGGGGACAGGAAGACTAACGCTGCACCGGAGAAAAGGATATCGAAGCAGCGCTTCCATTGGGGAAGGATAAAATGCCTCACGTCTTTTTTCTTCCGGTTATGTGCATATAGCAGTTCCTGCCGTTTATTGATGATGTCTATTTTCTGCCTTAACCGGGCGGTGGTGATGTTCAGACTGACGGTATCGTTTATTCCGCTGTTCAGATAGACTTTGCTGGCTTCGGGAGTCAGCCTGTCCGTAATGAGTACGACATATGCCTAATAGAACTTTTTCCTGAAAGCACCGATCTGTTCAATATCTCCGTTCATCTCCCCTTGTTCGTGAAGGACAATGATGTTCTCACGTACTTTCAGTCTGATACAAATTGTAATGGCATCCTGGTAGTTTTGGGCATAAATCATCTGGACATTTTCGAGCTTGCTGAATTTGCGCAAAAAATCCTTGTTCTTTCCTATATAAAGCAGAAAGGTCATGCTGATTTACTCAATGATTTTCTTAATTCTTACTTTTAACTCCATGGGATTGAAAGGTTTGACAATATAGTCTTCCGCGCCTTCTTGTAACAGGCGGATGCGTTCTGTGGTACTGTCTTCGCTGCTTAGCATAACCACCGGAATGTGTTTGAATAACTGATTGGATTTTATCCATTCCAGAAACTCGTCTCCACGCATTTCGGGCATACGGATATCTGATATAATCAAATCTGGTATGTTACCTTCCTGAAGCCATTTTACCCCTTCGATGCCATTCGGTAACCAAATACAATCATAATCACTGGCCAGATAGATTGAAAGGACTTTTGCAATTGCTATTTTGTCGTCCAAGACCAAAATTTTCTTTCTCATAGAGTAATCTTTAGATTTTAATGGGCAAAAGTAAAGAAAATTATTGTGAATAAACAACTTTATTCTATTAATTTTTTGGCGTAAAGATTGCTTTTCCTTAACCAAGTGTCTGAAATAGGGGATTGAATGGAATAAAAGCCCTTTGGAAAAAGGGAAAAAAGAAGACGGGACAACTCCTGTACATTATATATTGTAGTGTATATGATAAGATTAAGATGTGATATTGTATGATGGATGATATTTATTATATTGAAAAATAGTGTTTTGGAACATAATAAAAATAAATATATTGTTTTGTGTAATTCGAAAAATAGTATTTATCTTTGCTGCCGGAAATGATAAAAGCCATATTACTATGTCGGAAATAAACCAGACGATTAATTTACATGTATCTGTGGACTGTGTGCTGATTGGGTTTGATGGAGAGCAGTTCCGTGTCCTGTTGGTAAGGCAGGTGGGGAAACAGTCCGAGGACGGATATAATAACATGAAGTTGCCGGGCAGCCTTATCTATGACGATGAGGATCTGGATGAGGCGGCCAAGCGGGTGTTGAATGAGTTGACGGGCCTGAAGAATGTGAAGCTTACCCAGTTTAAGGCGTATGGATCGAAAGACCGTACCCGTAACCCTAAGGATGTGCTGTGGCTGGAACGTTTTCATCGTTTGGACGAGAAGAAAATAGACCGCATTGTGACTATCGCTTACCTGACACTGGTGAAGATTGACAGACGGTTCGAACAGCTGTCTGATAAATACGATGCTTGCTGGACACCTGTGACGGAGGTGAAAAGCCTGGCGTTCGACCATTTCCAGATTTTGCAGGATGCATTGGTGCATATACGCCATTATGTGGAATATGCTCCTTCCGCAATGTTCGACTTGCTTCCCCGGAAGTTTACGGCGGCCCAGTTGCGGACTGTCTATCAGTTGATTTATGATAAGGTGTTTGACGTAAGGAACTTCCATAAGAAGATAGCGTTGATGCCATATGTAGTACCTTTGGAAGAAAAACAGGTAGGTGTATGCCACAGGGCGGCACGCTTCTATAAGTTCGACCGTTCAATATATAATAAGTCGGGAACGAAGTGATAACAGACAGATAACTTTAGCCTTGTTGTGATTGCTGTGAGAATACTCCGCCTGGTCGTTTCGGGGAATCGGTACATGCTTTGGGATTCTTCACCGGCCTTTCCTTGGAAGGATAATGCTGATGCATCGGGACAGAGACTATTATTTTAAAATTCTTAATTTTCAATTAAATGTACCTATTAGGTTATGATATTGGCAGTTCGTCGGTAAAGGCGAGTTTGGTAAATGCAGAGACCGGAAAGTGTGTTTCTTCTGCATTCTTTCCTAAAACAGAGGCTGCTATTATGGCTGCCCGCCCCGGATGGGCTGAGCAGGATCCGCAAAATTGGTGGGAAAATCTGAAATTGTCAACTCAGGCTGTCATGGCCGGGAGTGGGATCGGTCCGGATGGAATTGCCGCTATCGGTATCTCTTATCAGATGCACGGACTGGTTTGTGTGGATAAAGGGCAAAATGTATTACGTCCGGCTATTATATGGTGTGACTCACGGGCGGTTCCATACGGGCAGAAAGCGTTTGAGGCATTGGGGGAAACGCAATGTCTTTCTCATCTGCTGAACTCTCCGGGGAATTTTACCGCTTCCAAACTGGCATGGATTAAAGAGAATGAGCCTGCTGTGTACGAACGTATTTATAAAATAATGCTGCCAGGCGATTATATCGCTATGAAACTGACGGGGGATATTTGTACCACGGTGTCCGGTTTGTCCGAAGGGATGTTCTGGGATTTTCAGGCAAATGATGTCGCGGGCTTCCTGATGGATTATTATGGATTCGACCGTTCGCTGATAGCTGATATCAAACCGACTTTTGGCGAGCAGGGGCGTGTAAATGCATGGGCTGCCAAAGAATTGGGCCTGAGAGAGGGAATTCCTGTAACCTATCGCGCCGGAGACCAGCCTAATAATGCTTTGTCGCTCAATGTGTTCAATCCGGGAGAGATTGCTTCTACGGCAGGAACATCGGGAGTGGTATATGGCGTGAACGGTGAGGTGAATTATGATCCGAAATCCCGGGTGAATACTTTTGCCCATGTAAATCATACTGCCGAGCAGACCCGTCTGGGAGTGTTGTTGTGTATCAATGGTACCGGTATATTGAATTCGTGGGTGAAACGTAATGTGGCTCCCGAAGGTATTTCTTACAGTGATATGAACAGGCTGGCGGCACAGGCTCCTGTCGGCAGTGCCGGAGTAAGTATTCTTCCTTTTGGCAACGGGGCGGAGCGTATGCTGGAAAATAAAGAGACAGGATGCTCTATATGTGGAGTTAATTTTAACCTGCATGGAAAGCAGCATATTGTTCGTGCCGCACAGGAAGGGATCGTGTTCTCGTTTAAATACGGCATTGATATCATGGAGCAGATGGGTATCCCTGTACAGAAGATTCATGCCGGACATGCCAATATGTTTCTCAGTCCTATCTTCCGCGAAACGTTGGCGGGAGTGACAGGGGCTGTAATCGAACTGTATGACACGGATGGATCGGTGGGCGCCGCCAAGGGGGCCGGCATAGGCGCGGGTGTTTATAAAGATAACAACGAGGCATTTGCCACATTGGAAAAACTGGAGGTGATAGAGCCTGATGTGGCACAGCGCACTGCTTACGATGATGCGTATGCCCGCTGGAAATCCAATCTGGAGAGAGCGATGGCTGCCTTTTAAGGATCTTCGGATAAAGAAATGGCTATCCGCCTGCGTGTTGAAAAAGAATAGTAGATAAATTAGAACAAGTTATTAAAATAAGTAAAGAATTATGGCTACAAAAGAGTATTTTCCCGGTATAGGAAAGATTAAATTTGAAGGTAAGGAAAGTAAGAACCCGATGGCGTTCCGTTATTATGATGCTGAAAAGGTAATTAACGGAAAGAAGATGAAAGACTGGTTGAAGTTTGCTATGGCATGGTGGCATACGTTGTGTGCCGAGGGCGGTGACCAGTTTGGCGGCGGAACAAAGAAATTCCCTTGGAACGGTGATGCCGATAAGGTGCAGGCTGCCAAGAATAAGATGGATGCCGGCTTTGAATTCATGCAGAAAATGGGAATCGAATATTATTGTTTCCATGATGTGGACTTGTGTGAGGAAGCCGATACAATCGAGGAATATGAAGCGAATCTGAAAGAGATAGTTGCTTATGCCAAACAGAAACAGGCTGAAACCGGAATCAAATTGTTATGGGGTACGGCAAATGTTTTTGGTCATGCACGCTATATGAACGGGGCTGCTACAAACCCCGAATTTGATGTGGTTGCCCGCGCTGCTGTCCAGATAAAGAACGCTATTGACGCTACCATCGAACTGGGTGGCTCCAATTACGTGTTCTGGGGTGGACGTGAAGGGTATATGTCTTTATTGAATACAGATCAGAAGCGTGAGAAAGAACATCTGGCTCAGATGTTGACCATCGCCCGCGATTATGCCCGGAGCAAAGGGTTTACAGGTACTTTCCTGATTGAACCCAAACCGATGGAGCCGACTAAGCATCAATATGATGTGGATACCGAAACTGTGGTAGGGTTCTTGAAAACTCACGGACTGGACAAGGATTTCAAGGTGAACATTGAAGTGAATCATGCTACGTTGGCTGGTCATACATTTGAGCATGAACTGGCTGTTGCGGTAGATAACGGAATGTTGGGATCTATTGACGCTAACCGTGGCGATTATCAGAACGGATGGGATACAGACCAGTTCCCTATCGACAATTACGAACTGACCCAGGCCATGATGCAGATTATCCGCAACGGCGGTTTGGGTAATGGCGGTACCAACTTTGATGCCAAGACACGTCGTAACTCTACTGATCTGGAAGATATCTTTATCGCCCATATTGCAGGTATGGACGCTATGGCGCGTGCATTGGAAAGTGCTGCTGCTTTGCTTAATGAATCTCCTTACTGCAAGATGTTGTCAGACCGCTATGCTTCATTCGACAGTGGCAAAGGCAAAGAATTTGAAGAAGGCAAGCTGACACTGGAAGACGTAGTGGCTTATGCTAAGCAGAATGGTGAGCCCAAGCAAGTAAGCGGTAAGCAGGAATTGTACGAAGCCATCGTAAATATGTATTGCTGATCCGGCCGGAATGGTATTGCACAAGTTTTACCCTTGCAGACCTTTTTTAAGAAGGAGGGCTGTGCAATGAAGTCTGAATGAATTCTGCTAACGGATTATTAAAGAATAAACGGCTGTACACCGTCAGGTGGCAGCCGTTTTTATATTTGTTAGAGGGATATTTATGAAATAATACTCGCCTATATCGAAAATAATATCTACCTTTGCGGCTGCTAAATTACTAAGTTTATTGAATTTATATGATAAAAAAACTATTATCCGTACTGGTCTTAGTTTTTGCCCTCTCGGGTTCTGTGCTTGCACAGCAATCTATGAGTGACCAACAGGTGTTGGAATATGTGAAGACGGGCATGCAACAAGGAAAAGACCAACGTCAGATTGCTACAGAGTTAGCCCGTAGAGGAGTGACACAAGAACAGGCTAAGCGTGTAAAGAAACTTTATGAACAGCAAAATGGGTCTGCTGATAAAGACGCAAATGCAACGATGCAAAATCGGAACCGTTTGCGTGAAAAGACAAAGACGCAGGAAGATATCTATGTAACAGAGAATTTTACTTTCGACCAACGTCCGGTTGCGGGCGGAGTGGTAGGGAAGAACTTGTCGGACAGTGTTTCTGCCAATCGCTATTACGAGGGGATGGGCATGGGCGATATGGAAGAAATGCAGAAGGATAAGGTGTACGGACGGGACATTTTTGAAACCAGAAACCTTACATTCGAGCCGAGTGTGAATCTGGCTACTCCTCCTAATTACCGTCTGGGGCCGGGTGATGAGGTAATCATTGATATCTGGGGTACAAACCAGGCCACCATCCGCGATAATGTATCTCCGGACGGATCTATCACGATCCCCGATTTGGGATTGATTTATCTGAACGGCATGACTATTGCCGAAGCCAACCAATATTTGCGTAAAGAACTGAATAAGATTTATGCAGGGCTTGATAATGAACAGAACCCGTCCTCACAAATCAAGGTTACTTTGGGAAACAGCCGGACGATCCAGGTGAACGTGATGGGGGAAGTGTTCCAACCGGGAACTTATGCATTGTCTTCTTTCTCTACCGTGTTTCATGCACTGTACCGTGCCGGTGGCGTGAGCGATATCGGTAGCTTGCGCAATATACAAGTAGTGCGCGGAGGACAGAAAATCGCTACCGTAGATGTGTACGATTTTATTATGAAAGGTAAAATCAATGATGATATCCGCTTGCAGGAAGGCGATGTGATCATCGTTCCTCCATACGAGGCGTTGGTTAGCATAGAGGGTAATGTGAAACGCCCCATGAAATACGAGATGAAAAACAACGAAAGTGTTGCCACGTTGTTGAAGTATGCCGGTGGATTTTCGGGGGATGCCTATACCCGTTCTCTCCGCATGATTCGTCAAAACGGAAAGGAGTATCAGATTTATACGATTGATGATATTGATTATTCCGTATTCCAGGTAAAAGATGGTGATGCGCTGACTGCTGAAGCTATTCTGGACCGTTTTGAGAACAAGCTTGAAATCAAGGGGGCTGTCTATCGTCCGGGCATTTATCAGTTCGGAGGAACCTTGAATACAGTCCGCCAACTGGTGGAAAAGGCTGAAGGCCTTATGGGTGATGCCTTTACAGGACGTGCGGTGTTGCATCGCGAGCGCGAGAATCTGAAGAAAGAGGTTATTCAAGTAGATATAAAAGGCATCATGGACGGTACTGCACCCGATGTACCTTTGCAGCGTAATGATGTGCTTTATATTCCCAGTATTCATGACTTGGAGGATGTGGGAAGCGTCATGGTGTATGGTGAGGTTGCCCGTCCGGGTGAGTTCGCTTTTGCCGACAATACGACTTTGGAGGATATTATAATCCAGGCTGGCGGATTGATGGAGTCGGCTTCTACCGTCCGTGTGGATGTTTCCCGCCGTATCAAGGATAGCAAAGGTACGGAAGCGGTTTCCACCATAGGACAAATGTACTCGTTTTCTCTGAAAGACGGTTTTGTGATAGACGGAGAACCGGGTTTTGTGTTGCAGCCATACGATCAGGTATATGTGCGTAAGAGCCCTGCTTATCAGGAACAGGTGAATGTGCAGGTGACCGGTGAGGTTTTGTATGAAGGTGATTATGCGCTGACAGAGAAGAGCGAACGTCTTTCCGATTTGATCAAGAAGGCAGGTGGAGTGACTCCGTTTGCTTATATCAAAGGGGCCCGTTTAAGCCGTCGTATCAATGCCGATGAACGCAAACGTATGGAAACGGTTCTGGATATGGCCAAGACTGGAAAGGACTCCATTGATGTCAACCGGCTGGATTTGGGAGATATCTATTATGTGGGCATCGATTTGGAAAAAGCGATGCTTAAACCCGGCTCCAGTGCGGATATCGTATTGCGTGAGGGGGATGTGATTGAAATTCCCGAATACAACAACACGGTACGTATCAGCGGGGCTGTGATGTATCCCAATACCGTTTCATTTGAAGATGGCAAGACGTTGAAATATTATATAGAGCAGGCCGGAGGTTACGGTTTCCGTGCGAAGAAGAGCAAGGTGTATATTGTATATATGAACGGTCAGGTGAAGAGAGCGAAGAAAGGTAGCCGTGAGCTGATCCAGCCGGGCTGTGAGGTGATTGTTCCGGTGAAGGAAAAGAGCAACTGGTCTTTGCAGAACACCTTGTCCATAGCAACCACCAGTGCGTCGTTGGCTACTATGATTGCATCTATTGCTAATATCTTAAAATAGAAACAGTATGGCGGAAGATAAGAATTATACGAATAATACGGAAAGACCACGGGAAGACGAGGAGTTGGAAATTGATTTGATGGAGTATGTCCGTAAGTTGTGGGCTGCCCGAAAGATGCTGCTGAAGGTTGCCGGAATAGGTGCTATTGTAGGGGTGATTATCGCTCTGAGTATTCCCAAGCAATATACGGTGGAAGTGACATTGTCTCCCGAATCCGGTAAAAGCGGAGGGGGGAGCCTGTCGGGAATGGCTGCCATGCTGGGGATCGGAGGCATGAGTCTGGGCAGTGAGGCGGATGCGTTGAACGTATCTCTTTTCCCGGATATAGTAGCGTCTACTCCTTTCATTCTGGAACTGTTTAATGCACATGTCACTACGTTGGACGGTGAGGTGGATACTACTTTTGTAGCTTATCTCGATGAGCAGAAAGCTCCGTGGTGGGGTGCTGTTATGGGATTGCCCGGGGCGGCTATAGGCGGGGTGAAATCTCTCTTCTCCGATAAGGAAGAGGAAGAAGGGAACAGGCTGGATCCTTTCCACCTGACAGAAGATCAGGCGAAGAAAGTGGAAGCCATGCGTAAGGCGATTACTGCTGATGTGGATAAGAAAACCGGCATCACCACAGTGACGGTGACTTTGCAGGACCCGATGGTTACGGCCGCCATTACAGACACGGTAGTGGTGAAGCTTCAGGAGTATATCACAGCGTACAGGGTCTCCAAAGCCCAGCAGGATTGTGCTTATCTGGAACAATTGTATAAGGAACGCCAGCAGGAGTATTATGTAGCCCAGCAGAATTATGCCAATTACATGGATGCCAACAAGGGGGTTGTCCTTCAAAGTGCTTTGACGGAGAGAGAACGGTTGCAGAATGATATGAATCTGGCATATCAGGTGTATAGCCAGGTGGCTACCCAATTGCAGGTGGCACGGGCCAAAGTACAGGAGGCCAAACCTGTATTTGCCGTTGTGGAACCTGCCAGTGTGCCGTTGCTGCCTTCGGGAACCAGCAAGAAGGTGATTCTTGTCGGATTTATTTTCCTGGCAGTGACGGGCGCTTCCGCATGGATCTTGTTCGGACGTGAATTCTTTGAAAATCTGAAGGCAGGACTTAATGCTCCTCAGGAGGGGATGGAGAAGAAGTGATATAAAGATATTGACCTATAAAAACAGGGTGCATCTCTTTCGTAGGAGGTGCACCCTGTTTTTATAGGTTCAATCTTCGGAAATGTTGTCCTGAACGTTACGATAGTCCGGTGTGCAGTTTTCGGTTTCTTTAATTTCACTGGCAAAAACCGGACAAACGCAGAATCAAAACAGCCTTTAATATAAACTTTGATTAAAGTCGAAATCCGTTTGATAGTCTTTCAATCTCGGATGTTTCTTGTCCTTGTCGGACAAAATAACCTTATCGGCCGGAAGTCGCCAGTCTATGCCTAGATCGGGGTCGTCCCATGCGATTCCTCCTTCGCTTTGCGGAGCATAATAATGGTCACACTTGTATTGGAACAACACCTCGTCACTTAGTACCGCAAAGCCGTGTGCGAATCCGCGGGGGATAAAAAACTGCCGGTGATTCTCTCCGGTCAATTCTACAGCCACATGCTTTCCGAAAGTGGGAGAACCTTTCCGGATATCTACAGCCACATCCAGTACCGCTCCCTTGATCACACGCACCAGTTTGCTTTGTGTGAAAGGAGGTTTCTGGAAATGCAGGCCGCGTAATACACCATAAGTGGAGAAACTCTCATTATCCTGTACAAATGTAGTCCTGCATACTTTTTCTTCAAATTCACGTCCCGAGAAGCTTTCAAAGAAATACCCTCTTGCATCATTAAAAATACGGGGTTCCAAAATGAAAACCCCGTCTATTGCTGTTTTTATAACTTCCATTATTCTAATCCCAGTTCTTTTATAACTTTCAGTAAATATTGTCCGTATTGGTTTTTAAGCATCGGCTGGGCCAGTTCCTGCATCTTTTCCGGGGTAATCCAGCCTTTTCTCAAAGCTATGCCCTCAAGGCACGCCACTTTCAGCCCCTGGCGCTTTTCAATGACTTCGATGTAGGTACTTGCCTCGGCCAGCGAGTCGTGAGTACCGGTATCCAGCCATGCGAAACCTCTGCCCAATGTCTGTACTTTCAATTCCTTGTCCTGAAGAAATTGCTGGTTTACGGTGGTGATTTCCAGTTCTCCCCGTGCCGAAGGCTTGATATTCTTGGCTACTTCCACCACCTTGTTGGGATAGAAATAGAGTCCCACCACGGCATAGTTGGACTTAGGTTGGGCAGGTTTTTCTTCAATAGAGAGACAATTGCCATCCTTGTCAAATTCCGCTACGCCATATCTTTCGGGGTCACTGACCCAATAGCCGAATACCGTTGCTTTCTTGTCCTCTTCGGCAGCACGTACGGATTCTCTCAACATGGCGGACAGGCCGTTGCCGTGAATATGTTATCACCCAGTACAAGGCAGACGGAATCATTCCCGATGAATTTCTCGCCGATGATGAAAGCCTGAGCCAGTCCGTCGGGCGAAGGCTGTTCCGCATATTCAAAGCGTACTCCGAAATCGCTTCCGTCTCCTAACAGTCTTTTGAAGCTCGGTAAGTCGTATGGGGTGGAGATAATGAGTATTTCCCGTATGCCGGCCAGCATAAGTACCGATATAGGATAATAAATCATGGGTTTGTCGAAGACAGGGAGCAACTGTTTGGATACTCCTTTGGTAATAGGATAGAGGCGCGTGCCCGAACCTCCGGCTAGTACAATACCTTTCATATCTTTTTATTTTTTATATGTCCCTACGATTTGGATTAATAGGCGTTTTTCTCGCCCCGGAACATGTTGGTTACTGTTTTTATCATGATGCGGATGTCGAGCAGGAAAGTCCAGTTCTCAATATACCACAAGTCTCTTCTTACCCTGCCTTCCATTTGGGAAAGTTCTTTGGTTTCTCCCCGGTAGCCGGTGACTTGCGCCCATCCGGTAATTCCGGGTTTGACAAGGTGGCGCATCATGTATTTGTTAATCAGTTGGGAATATTCCTCTGTATGTTTCAGCATATGGGGTCTGGGACCTACAATAGACATCTCTCCTTTGAATACATTAATGAATTGCGGCAGTTCGTCCAGATTGCTCTTTCGCAGGAAGTTGCCGAACTTGGTCTTGCGGGGATCATTCTTGGTAGCCTGCAATGAATCGGACAATGCGTTCACTTTCATGGAACGGAACTTATAGCATTTAAAGATTTTCCCGTTTTCCCCGTTTCTCTCCTGTTTGAAGAATATGGGACCAGGTGAGGTAATTTTAATAATAAGACCTACAAATAGGTATATAAATGGAAAAATTGTAAGTAAAAACAGAGAGGAAAATGTCAAATCAAATAACCGTTTTGCCAGTCTGTTTACCGGGTTCTGCAACGGTTCGGTACGGATGGACAATACAGGAACTTCACCCAATAATTCCAGTTGCAGCTGACGCTTTATGTAATTACGTACATGAGGTACGCTATAGAAGCGGATCAGATTGTTCTCGCAATAGTTCATGATGGCCAGAATATCATCCTTTCTGCTGGATGGCAGACCGCAGTACAGTTCGTGCACGGTGTTATGAGACAACCATTCAAATAATTGGTTTACAGGACCTTTAAAGGGAATTCCTTCGGGGTAATTAGAGTCCTTCTCATCATAGAAAATGCCTAAAACCCTGTATCCGTAAGTCAAATCGTTCAACGTATGGTACAGCTCCACCATATTGTCCCCGTCGCCTATCAGTACAGTGGTGTGCAGGTTCCTGCCACTGCGGCGGAACATTTTCACAAAGAACCGCAATGTCAGTCGCCATCCTATAGCTAAAGGTATGAAAGACAGATAGAAAGCAAGCAGATAGATGCGTGAGAAGTTATCTACCTTAATAATGGCCAGCACCGTGAGGAAGATGACTACATGCAAGCTGATTGTTCCTAACAGGCGGCCTACAATCTGTTCCGGACGCACTATGCGGTTGTGCAGTATGATCCCAAAGATGGATATGCAGGGAATATAGCACAGGTTGGAAGTCAGCAGGTAGGTTTTCAATGAAATATGGGCTATGGCCTGTGAATCTATTCCTTTCAGAATAAAAAACACAAGTATCATAGAAAGGTTCAACAAGGCAAAATCACCTAATATCGCTACTAGTTTAATTATATCAGAGTTTTCAGTTGTCGGTTGTTTCATGACAAAAAAAATGTTAGTCGTATGCAAATATAGGACATATAAATTAAAACGCAATACTTTTTAAAAAATAATACTTATCTTTGCGGTCATACAACGTAAAAAATGAATCATATGAACATCAAGAATAATCACCTCGTTATAATGGCCGGAGGTGTTGGAAGCCGTTTCTGGCCGATGAGTACTCCTGATTATCCTAAGCAATTTATTGATGTACTGGGTTGCGGCCGTACATTGATCCAACTTACGGCTGACCGTTTTCAGGGGATCTGTCCTCCGGAAAATATTTGGGTGGTGACATCAGAGAAGTATGCGGATACTGTAAAGGAGCAGTTGCCCGATATTGCTGATGATCATATCCTGCGTGAGCCTTGCCGTCGCAATACGGCTCCTTGTATAGCATACGTCAGTTGGAAAATAAAGGCACGTAATCCTAAGGCCAATATGGTGGTGACCCCCAGCGACCACATTGTGATGAATATCGCGGAGTTTCAGCGGGTGATTAATTCGGCGATGAATTTTACGGCCGATTCGGACGCTATCCTTACCCTGGGCATGAAACCTACCCGTCCTGAGACGGGCTACGGTTACATTGAAGCTGATCTCAGTGTACCTTCTACCGCCAATAAGGAGGTATTCCGGGTGTATTCTTTTAAAGAGAAACCCGATCTGGAAACAGCCCGGCGCTATATTCAAAAAAATAATTTCTTCTGGAATGCCGGTATTTTTGTGTGGAATGTAAATACGGTGGTGAACGCCCTGCGCGTATATCAGCCTGCCATTTCGAAGGTGTTCGAGCGTTTGCTTCCTTATTATTATACGGACAAGGAGCAGGAAATGATTGACCGGAATTTTCCTTTGTGCGAGAACATTTCGGTGGATTATGCCATTATGGAGAAGGCGCGGATGAGATTTTTGTCCTTCCTGCCAGCTTTGGGTGGAGTGATCTGGGTACTTGGGGATCATTGCACGAGAATTTGCCGAAAGATGCCCATAATAATACGCAGATAGGTGAGAATATAAAGTTGTATGAAACCCGTAACTGTGTGATTCACACTACACAGGAAAAGAGGGTGGTGGTACAGGGACTGGACGGATATATCGTTGCTGAGAAGAATAACACATTGCTGATCTGCCGGTTGAGCGAGGAACAGCGCATCAAAGAATTTTCGGCGGAGTAAATATTCTTTCTTGTATATATTTTATTTCTGCATACATGGAGTGTATGCTGTCTGTCATCTGCCGTTCTGTTGGTCATTCCGCCCTTTGCCATGCCGAAAGGCAGATAGCAGTAGATAGCTATGTGATATGAAATAACCAAGAGGGCTTGCATAAGGCCATTTACAATAAACGAAATGAAAAAAGTAGCTTTAATTTCAGGTATTACAGGTCAGGACGGTTCTTTCCTGGCAGAGTTTTTGATTGAAAAGGGATATGAGGTTCACGGTATTCTGCGCCGTTCTTCTTCATTCAATACCGGTCGTATCGAACATCTTTATCTGGACGAGTGGGTTCGTGATATGCAAAAGACCCGTCTGGTGAATCTGCATTGGGGGGATATGACCGACAGTAGTTCGCTGATACGTATCATTCAGGCTGTACAGCCCGATGAAATCTATAATCTGGCTGCTCAGAGCCATGTGAAAGTAAGTTTCGATGTACCCGAGTACACTGCGGAAGCGGATGCGGTAGGCACGCTGCGTATGTTGGAAGCGGTCCGTATTCTGGGCCTGGAAAAGAAGACCAAGATTTATCAGGCATCGACTTCCGAATTGTTCGGACTGGTACAGGAAGTGCCTCAGAAGGAAACGACTCCCTTCTATCCCCGTTCTCCGTATGGGGTGGCCAAGCAGTATGGTTTCTGGATTACCAAGAACTATCGTGAAAGTTACGGTATGTTTGCCGTGAACGGCATCCTGTTCAACCATGAGAGTGAACGCCGTGGTGAAAATTTCGTAACACGCAAGATTACTTTGGCTGCCGCACGTATAGCCCAGGGATATCAGGACAAGCTGTATCTGGGAAATCTGGATTCTTTGCGCGACTGGGGCTATGCCAAGGATTATGTGGAGTGTATGTGGATGATTCTTCAGCACGATACTCCCGAAGATTTTGTCATTGCGACCGGCGAATACCATACGGTGCGCGAGTTCTGTACCTTGGCTTTCAAGGAAGTGGGCATTGAATTGCGCTGGGAAGGCAAAGGGGTGGATGAAAGAGGTATCGATGTGGCGACGGGCAAGGAACTGGTTGCCGTCGATCCTAAGTATTTCCGTCCCGCCGAAGTGGAGCAGTTGTTGGGTGATCCCACTAAAGCCAAAACGTTGCTGGGCTGGAATCCCCGTAAGACTTCTTTCCCCGAACTGGTGAAAATCATGGTGAAGCATGATATGAAGTTCGTGAAGAAACTGTATTTAAAGGCTCAAATAGCAGAATAATGGAAAAAACAGCCAAGATATATGTAGCAGGCCACCACGGACTGGTGGGGTCTGCTATATGGAATAATTTGCAGCAAAAGGGATATACCAATCTGGTAGGCCGTTCTCACAAAGAGCTGGATTTGCTGGACGGGCAGGCTGTGAAGAAGTTTTTTGATGAAGAGCAGCCCCAGTATGTCATTCTGGCAGCGGCACATGTGGGAGGCATCATGGCGAACAGTCTTTACCGTGCCGATTTTATTTATCAGAACTTGCAGATTCAGCAGAATGTGATAGGGGAGAGTTTCCGCCATGATGTAAAGAAACTCTTGTTTTTGGGAAGCACTTGCATTTATCCTCGTGATGCCGTACAACCCATGAAGGAAGATGTGTTACTGACTTCTCCCTTGGAATATACCAACGAACCGTATGCTATTGCGAAGATTGCCGGGTTGAAGATGTGCGAAAGCTTTAACTTGCAATATGGAACCAATTACATAGCCGTGATGCCTACGAACCTTTACGGTCCCAATGATAATTTCCATTTGGAGAACAGCCATGTGCTGCCTGCCATGATTCGTAAGATTCATTTGGGAAAATGCCTGAATGAAGGGGACTGGGACGCGGTGCGTAAAGATATGAATCTTCGTCCCGTAGAGGGGATAGACGGTTCGCATACGGATGAGGAGATTCTCTCCATTCTGAAAAAGTATGGTATAACCGGGCAGGAAGTAACTTTGTGGGGAACAGGCAAGCCGTTGCGTGAGTTCTTATGGAGTGAGGAGATGGCTGATGCCAGTGTCTATATCATGGAGCATGTGGATTTTAAGGATACCTATGCTGCCGGCTCCAAGGATATCCGCAACTGTCATATCAATATCGGTACGGGGAAAGAAATCACCATTGCCCAACTGGCGGACAAGATTGTCAAGGAGGTGGGTTATCAGGGCAAACTGACTTTTGACGCTACGAAGCCGGACGGCACTATGCGTAAGCTGACGGATGTAAGCAAATTGCACCGGCTGGGCTGGCAGCATAAGATTGATATAGAAGAAGGGGTACACAGAATGTACCAATGGTACTTGTCTAAAGGATGAAGATGTAAGATTATAGATCTTGCGGGCATAAGATTATAAATCTTTCACATGCAAGATTATAGATCTTTCAAGCATGACATATAAAAATTTCCGGCATAACTTTCAAGAAGCTATGCCGGAAACTACCCTAAAAACTATGCGGATAGATTGTAAAAATCTTCTGCCGTTTTCTTATTCTTTCGGGAAGCATTTTTTATTTTACCGCTTTCAGTGCGGCCTCATAATTCGGTTCTTGGGTTATTTCGGGAACAAGTTCGGTATAAACCACTTTTCCTTCCGGGTCAATCACTACAACCGAGCGTGCCAATAATCCAGCCAAAGGACCATCAGTCATCAATACACCATATTTTTCAGCGAAATCGGAAGTATAGCGATAATCAGACAAAGGAATAACGTTGGTGATGCCTTCAGTAGTGCAGAAGCGTCCCTGGGCGAATGGCAGGTCTTTAGAGATTGCCAATACCACCGTATTGGGCTGGTTTGCAGCCAGCTGGTTGAACTTGCGTACGGAAGTAGCGCACACGCCGGTATCCATACTGGGGAAAATGTTCAGAATCAGATATTTGCCCTTCCCGTCTTTTAATGTATAATTGCTCAAATCTCCTTTTACCAATGTAAATTCCGGAGCTGAAGTTCCTGCTTTCACAAATTCTCCGGCTAGTGTTACCGGTGTGCCTTTAAATGCTGTTTTTGCCATAATTTTATTATATTTTAGTTCGATACTGTAATGATAACAAATTTAAATGGAAAAAAGTTCATTCTTTTTTATTTTCTTCCTTTATAAATCAGGAAACCTACTATTAAAACGCCGATAGCTATAAAGCAATATCCTAACTCGTGGCTGTATTCGGTGACGGTACTCAATAACTGCTCTTCGGGAACCACTGATTGCAGATAGTAACCGATGGCTGCCAGGATGGCATTCCAGATACCTGCTCCCAGCGTTGTGTACAGCAGGAAAGTGGATAATTTCATCTTGGCCAGACCGGCAGGAATGGAGATAAGCTGGCGGACGGCAGGAATAAGACGTCCGATAAAGGTGGAGAGTGCCCCATGCTTGTCAAAGTAGTGTTCCGCGTTCTGAACCTTGGCTTCATCAATCAGGCACATGTGTCCGAAGCGGCTGTTCGCAAATTTATAAACCAGCGGACGGCCTACGAAATAGGCTATATAATAATTGATGATGGCTCCTATATTGGCTCCGATGGTCGCAAATATAACTACCAGAAATACATTCAGGTCACTGTTTCCTCCGGCAGCCTTATAGGCGGCGGGCGGTACTACCACTTCCGAGGGGAAAGGGATAAAAGAGCTTTCGATGGCCATTAATAACGTTATTGTCCAATAATTCAAGTGGTCCAGACACCACTGGATAAATGCAACTGATTCCATAAAATTATTATAAATATTTGTTTAAGTTTAGCTTGCCTTTACTGATATCGTCCTTGATTACGCGTATCGCTTCGTTGAATAACTTGTCGGGCAACTGTGCGTTTTCATCAACTCCCAGAGCTGCATACGTATCAGGAAGTTCTTTATTGATTTTAGCCAGATAGTGTATGAACGGACCTGGTTTCTGTAAATAAAGATAGCCATAAATCAGAAAGAAATAAGTGCTATGGGCGTTTTGGGGAAATTCTTTGTTTATTTGCTCAAAATACCGGTTGGCATATTCAAAGAGATGTTCATCGAAGTATTTGGAGCCGATTTTGAACAAAATATCCATCCGTTCCTCTTTCGGGGTGAATTCCAGGGCGAGGTTGAATTGTTCCTCCGCCTTGTCGATATTGTTCTTTCTTTCCTCCTCGCTGATGTCCTTGCTGCCTGCCATTATCGTGAAAAACTGTCCGGCATAGATACGTGTTTCCGCATCGTTCCCGTTCTGCTTCAGCACTTGGTCCAGATACATATATCCCTCTTCAGGATGCCCCAGGGCTACATGACAGAGGGCTGCGATGCTATATATATCGGTTAGCTCGAATGCAGTAATCTCCTGTTTCTGTTTTAACAGCTTTTGTGTATACTTCATGGCGGTTTCGTAATCCTTCATCTCGAAGTGGAGACCGGCCAATGCCATATAAACGGGAGGTTTCTTCTCTGTCGCCTTTTCCAGACGGAGATAATAGTTGATAGATTCCTTGATATTTGCTGTCTGGCTGTAAAGGAATGCTTTCAAGGTCAATGTCTCTGTGTTGTTTTCATCAATGGCTAATGCGAAATCGAAAGCCTCGTGCGCGTTTTCGTATTGCTCTTGTTGCAGATAGCATTTACCCAGTTCGTTCCAATGCTCGATGGAATAGGGATACTCGTTCAGGGTCATGTTCAGGTAGGGGATGGCCAAGTCGGGCTTGTTGAACGTGCTGTAATAATCGCACAGCACATCGCGGAGGCGTTGGTTGGTTTTGGGCAGGGTTTGCATGTCGGAATGAGCAAACAGGCAGTCTACCCACTTCTTGGCGTATTCTTTCTGGTTGACGTCAACGTAGTTCAGAATGATATCCAGCAGCGTATCCACTTCGTACTCCTCGTCCATGGCCAGTTGTTGTAATATCTCCTCGGCCTCTTCTATGCGGTTCTCCTCTATCAGCATGTCAGCTTGCAGGAACCTGCATTCACGGTCGGCAGGGTCGTTGATGAGCTGCATCACCATTTGGGCTTCTTCTTTTTTGTCCTAGCAGCATCAAGGAACGTGCCCGGAAAACCAGGGCGTCTGTGTTTTCGGGATGTAATTGGAGAGTGAGGTCTATGGCCTTGTCTGCATCTTTATGTCTTCCTTTTAAAGTGTAGTATTCGGCGATATCGATCAGTTCATCAGCTTCAAAATAAGCGGGGGTATGGCTTTCCACCATACCCTCGTATTTTGCCAATGCTTCTTTAAATTCCGGGTCTTCAAAGTAAGAAGACATGTCGTAGTTCATAAGCTTGTTTTTATTTATTGATTTTGCTCCAGGTATCTTTTAAAGATACGGTGCGGTTGAACACCAGATGTTCCGGTGTAGAGTCTTTGTCTACATTGAAATAACCGATGCGCTGGAACTGCAAGTAATCCAGCGGTTTGGCATCGGCCAGATATTTCTCTACATAGCAGTTGGTTAATACATTCAACGAATCGGGGTTGATCATTTCTTTCATGGCTTCCAGTGCGTCGCAGTTCTTCGCTTCGCGGATGGCGGCAAGCTCATCGCGCGGGTTCTCCACTTTCCACAGGCGGTCGTACAGGCGTACTTCGGCAGGCAGACAGTGTGCGCAGCTTACCCAGTGGATGGTACCTTTGATTTTGCGGTTGCTGCCCGGCATACCTGTTTTGCTGTCGGGATCGTATTCGCAGTATACCTCCACCACGTTGCCGTTGTCGTCTTTCTTGCAGCCTGTGCATTTCACGATGTATCCGCTTTTCAGACGCACTTCCTGTCCCGGAGTCATACGGAAATATTTCTTCGGGGCGTCTTCCATGAAGTCGTCGCGTTCTATCCACAGTTCGCGGCTGAATTCGATGGTGTGTGTGCCTGCCGACGGATCTTCCGGGTTGTTGACAGCTTCCATTTCCTCCACCTGTCCTTCGGGATAGTTGGTAATGATCAGTTTCACCGGATTGATGACTGCCGATACACGGGTGGCACGGCTGTTCAAGTCTTCGCGGACAGCGCTTTCCAGCAGGGCGAAGTCATTCAGGGCATCGTAAGTGGTATAACCTATCTTGTCTACAAATTTGCGGATGGACTCGGGCGAGTAGCCGCGACGGCGGAAACCGCAGAGAGTCGGCATACGGGGGTCGTCCCAACCGTTTACCAGATGTTCTTTTACCAGAATCAGCAGGTTACGCTTGCTCATCAAGGTGTAGTTCAGGTTCAGTTTGTTGAACTCATACTGATGAGGACGGTTGTCGTCCAGATCTTTACCCTCTTTTACCCAGTCCACGAACAGGTCGTACAACGGACGGTGGGGTACGAACTCCAGGGTACACAGCGAATGGGTCACTCCTTCAAAGTAGTCGCTCTGTCCGTGTGCGAAGTCATACATGGGGTATGCTTTCCAGGTTTCGCCTGTACGGTGGTGCGGAGTCTTTACCACACGATAAATAATAGGGTCGCGGAAGTGCATGTTGGGGCTTGCCATGTCTATTTTGGCACGGAGCACCATTTTGCCTTCTTCTATATCACCGCTGTTCATTTTGTTGAACAGTTCCAGGCTTTCCTCGATGGAACGGTTGCGGTAAGGGCTCTCGGTTCCGGGTTGGGTGGGAGTGCCTTTTTGTGCCGCGATTTGTTCGGAGTTCTGTTCGTCTATATAAGCCTTTCCTTCCTTTATCAGATTGACGGCGAAATCCCATAATTGCTGGAAGTAGTCGGATGCATAATATTCGTTTCCCCACTGGAATCCGAGCCATTGGATGTCCTCCTTGATGGCTTCCACGTATTCCATATCTTCTTTGGTCGGGTTGGTGTCGTCAAAACGCAGGTTACATACGCCACCATAGCGTGCAGCTATCCCGAAATCCAGACAGATGGCTTTGGCATGACCGATGTGCAGGTAGCCGTTCGGCTCGGGCGGAAAGCGGGTTTGTACTTTCCCTCCGTTTTTACCTTCTCTCAGGTCGTTCTCAACTGCCTGTTCAATGAAGTTCAGACTTTTCTTCTCTGTAGCTTCTGTAGCGTTCATTTCAGTCATTGTGATATCAATTTTACACTTTTGCTGCAAAAGTACGCATTCTTTTTGGGATATCCTTTATTTCACAGGAATATATCCACCGTTTTTTATAATATTTTGCCCCTGGGGCGACAGGATATAGTCGATGAACGGGGTTACTTTTTCCTTATTGGCTACGTTGTAATAGTAGTAAAGAGGGCGTACTACGGGGTAAAGTTTCTTCTTTCCGTTTTCAAGGCTGGGCAGTACATAGTGCTTGCCGTCGTCGTAGGAAACGGCGATGGCTTTCACCCGGGGGGACAAGTAGGCCAGTCCTACATAGCCGATAGCGCCTTTGGTCTGGCTTACAGACTGGATCACGGCTCCGGTGGCGGGCATGGACAAGCTGCTGCTCATGTAGTTCTTGTTCTTCAGGGCACTTTCTTTGAAAAATTCGTAAGTTCCCGAAGAGGTTTCGCGGGAATAGACAATGATTTTCATATCGGGTCCTCCCAGTTGCTTCCAATTGGTTATCTTGCCGCGGAATATGGCTTCCAGTTGCTGGCGTGTCAGTTGGCTGACAGGGTTGGACGGGTTTACAATGACGGCCAGGGCATCATACGCTATGATTACCTCCTCCACTTCCTGTTTGGCGGCTTTCAGTTTCATCTTTTCGCTGAATTTGATGGGACGGGAAGCCATAGCGATATCTGTTGTGTTGTCCATCAGGGCGGAAATCCCCACTCCGGTTCCTCCGCCGGTGACGGTTACCCGCCGGTCGGGATCATCTTTCATGAAAATCTCGGCTGTTTCCTGTGACACAGGCAACACCGTGTCACTGCCTTTTATGCGTTGTGCGGTAATATTCAGACTACAAGCCAATAGAATAAAAAGAAATAGAGCTTTTAATTGATTCATAAGTTCTTATATTAATTCGTGTGCAAAAGAAACGTTTTCTTGTGTCATTTGTTTTACTGGTGTGTTACGATTCTGTTACGGACAATATTCGCCGGCAAGGGTGGATTGAATCCGTCCTTGCGGGAAAATGGCAATAAGATCAGGATTGTCTTTGCTTGTAACAAGTTTGTAATATAATTGTAGCAAATACTTCAAGCTTCTTTCATATCACCTTAATATAAAGAGGCTTTTTTTGCATCGGTTATTAAAATAGAAGACTAAAACTGTATGAAACGAGTTTGGGAAAAGATTGTAGAAGGAATATTGACTTGCAGCGGTTTTGTAACGAGCATTACTATTTTGCTGATTGTCGTATTCTTGTTTGCGGAAGCTTTGGGACTTTTTAATAAAAAAGTCATAGAAGAGGGATATGTGCTGGCGGTGAATAAAGCCAATCCGGTGCAGGAACTGAGTGCGGCACAAATAAAAGACGTTTTTGACGAAGAGATTATCAACTGGAAAGAGCTGGGAGGACCGGACGCGGAGGTTAAAGTTTTCCGGTTGGAGGATATCACCTCCTATTTCTCGGAGGAAGAGTTGGGAGCCGGGTACGAGAAAGCCCCCCGGTGCATCGGCGAGATCGTTGCCGGTAATCCAGGCATCATCGCTTTTGTTCCCTCCAAATTTATAGAGAAGGATTTTCCGGGCCACCTGCTGAAAGACGAGTCTATTTCTTTTGACGAGGTTTTTGCCGGAAAGGAATGGTTCCCTACGGCTACTCCCGCCCCTCAGTTCGGATTTCTTCCTTTGATTACGGGTACGCTTTGGGTGAGTTTCTTTGCCATCCTGTTCGCTTTGCCTTTCGGCTTGTCGGTGGCGGTGTATATGTCCGAGGTGGCCGACCATCGGACCCGTAGTTTTCTGAAGCCGGTTATTGAGCTGCTCAGTGGTATTCCGTCCGTGGTCTACGGTTTCTTTGGGTTGATAGTCATCGTACCGCTTATTCAGAAAGTCTTTAATCTGCCTGTGGGCGAGACCGGATTGGCCGGAAGTATTGTTTTGGCTATCATGGCACTCCCCACTATCATTACCGTAAGCGAGGATGCGATGCGGAATTGCCCCGTGCCATGCGCGAAGCCAGTCTGGCATTGGGCGCTACCCGTTGGCAGACTATATATAAGGTGGTGATACCTTTCTCTGTTTCGGGAATCACTTCGGGCGTTGTCCTGGGCATCGGACGTGCCATAGGCGAGACGATGGCGGTGCTGATGGTTACAGGAAATGCGGCCGTGATACCCACCACTATTCTGGAGCCGCTCCGTACCATTCCGGCGACTATTGCAGCGGAACTGGGAGAGGCTCCTGCCGGCGGCGCGCACTATGAAGCCCTGTTCCTGTTGGGAGTAGTGTTGTTTTTCATCACGATGCTTATCAACTTTAGTGTAGAATATATTTCATCAAGAACAAATAAATAATGTACTGATTTGCCGGTGTGCTAATGATCATGCGGCACACAGCGTAGCCAATGGGTATATGGATAGATTGACAAATGATTAATTAAGTATTTAAGATATGAAGCAAGATGTTTTCCCTGTCGGGCAAGGGGCGCGTAAAAGACGTTCGCAATGGCTGGCATTCGGCATTTTCAAACTGTTAGTTATAGCATTGTCCTCATTCTGTTCGCCATTCTCGGTTTTATTATATATAAAGGTATAGGAGTAATCAGCTGGGAGTTTCTGACCACGGCGCCCAGTGACGGCATGACGGGTGGCGGTATATGGCCGGCCATTGTAGGTACTTTTTATCTGATGGCGGGCAGTGCGCTGTTCGCTTTTCCGGTGGGAGTGATGAGTGGTATTTATATGAACGAGTATGCGCCGAAAGGCAAGCTGGTCCGCTTTATCCGGATGATGACCAATAACCTGAGCGGTATTCCGTCCATTGTGTTCGGTTTGTTTGGTATGGCACTGTTTGTGAAATACATGGGGTTCGGCGACAGCATCCTGGCCGGTTCTTTGACGTTGGGATTGCTTTGTGTACCTTTGGTGATACGCACCACCGAAGAAGCCTTGAAGGCGATTCCCGACAGCTTCCGTGAAGGGAGTCTGGCTTTGGGCGCGACCAAGCTGCAAACCATCTGGCATGTGATTCTGCCTATGGGGATGCCCAACATCATTACCGGACTGATTCTGGCTTTGGGACGTGTATCGGGTGAAACGGCGCCCATCTTGTTTACGTGTGCCGCTTACTTCCTGCCGCAACTGCCGCATAGCATTCTGGACCAATGTATGGCATTGCCTTATCACCTTTATGTGATTTCTACCAGCGGAACGGATATGGAGTCACAGCTTCCTTTGGCATACGGTACGGCGTTGGTACTGATCCTTATTATTTTAATTATAAACCTGTTGGCAAATGCACTCCGCCGGTATTTTTCCAACAAAGTAAAAACGAATTAATAATTTGTCGGTGTGCCGATGGGTTGCGCTGTGTACCGCACGGACATTGGTACATTAGCACATAGACAAATCAGCAAATTATTAAAACATTAAGAATATGAATAAGATAGATGCAAAACATGTAAATTTTTTCTATGGTGATTTTCAGGCACTGAAAGATATAAGCATGACGATTGAAGAGAAATCGGTGGTGGCTTTCATAGGCCCGTCCGGTTGTGGCAAGTCCACCTTCCTCCGTCTGTTCAACCGCATGAACGACCTCATTCCCGGCTCTCGTCTGGAGGGGGAGATTTTGATTGACGGGAGAAATATATACGACAAGTCCGTGCAGGTGGACGAGTTGCGCAAGAGCGTAGGGATGGTCTTTCAGCGTCCCAACCCGTTTCCGAAAAGTATTTTCGAGAATGTGGCTTACGGGCTTCGGGTAAATGGGGTGAAAGATAATGAGTTTATCCGCCACAGGGTGGAGGAAACCTTGAAAGGAGCCGCATTGTGGGATGAGGTGAAGAATAAGTTGAAAGAGTCTGCGTTTGCCCTGTCCGGTGGTCAGCAGCAGCGGTTGTGCATAGCCCGTGCCATGGCTGTATCTCCTTCGGTTCTGCTTATGGATGAACCGGCTTCGGCACTGGACCCTATCTCTACAGCCAAGGTAGAAGAGTTGATTCATGAGCTGAAGAAAGAATATACCATCGTTATTGTCACCCACAACATGCAGCAGGCCGCGCGTGTCAGTGACAAGACAGCCTTCTTCTATATGGGCAATATGGTGGAATATGATGATACGAAGAAAATATTTACGAATCCGGGCAAGGAAGCGACCCAGAATTATATTACAGGGCGTTTCGGGTAAAGCATTCATCACAGCGTTGCACAGATGGGAGATAAGATAAAGCTGGAACTGATGTGCCACAACCCGATGCGGGCTTGCTTGCTTTTCAGATCTAATGGTACGGATTTGTCTTTTTATTCTTCTGTCCGGAAAATTAAAATCAGTGTGAATCTGCGCAATCTGCGGTGAAAGAAATAATGATAAACAAAACAAGAATTAAGAATATGGTGAAATTTATAGAATCAGAACTTGTATCACTGAAGAAGGAAGTGAACGAGATGTGGACATTGGTTTACAATCAGCTGGACAGGGCAGGAGAGGCTGTGCTGACCTTTAACCGTGACCAGGCACAGCAAGTCATTGTCCGTGAGAAAAGGGTGAATGCGTTCGAGTTGAAAATAGACAGTGATGTAGAGGACACTATCGCTCTATACAATCCGGTAGCCATTGACCTGCGTTTTGTGCTGGCCATGTTCAAGATAAACAGTGATTTGGAGCGTTTGGGAGATTTTGCCGAAGGCATAGCCCGTTTTGTGGTGAGAAGCGAGGAAACCGTGCTGGATAGTGAACTGCTCCACAGCCTGCGTATAGAAGAGATGCTGAAACAAGTGCTCGGTATGCTCGAAATGACCAAGAACGCGTTGAATGAAGAAAATCTGGAGTTAGCCCTCAATGTATTCAGTAAAGATAATTTGCTGGACGAAATCAATGCGGCTGCTCCTGCCGTCCTTACAAAATATCTGGAAACACACCCCGATAATTTCCTGACTTGCCTGGAACTCGGCACCGTTATCCGTAAGCTGGAACGTGCCGGAGACCATATAACCAATATCGCCGAAGAAATTGTTTTCTTCATCGATGCAAAGGTGCTGAAACATCGCGATAAGGTAGATGGACATTTCTTGGGAAAAGAAAAAACTCATTAAAATGCTGTTTTAGTCTATATTTTTGCTACCTTTGTATATATAATGAGGCCGATAAAGATCATTTTGAATAATAATCTGCCAAAAAAGACAGAAAAATCTAAAAACATGTTGTATGGCATAGTTTTTTATTTGGCTGGTTTAAAAAAAGGCTCGATATTTGCATCGTTATCCTGAAAACAATCTTTTTACCTTAAAAAAAAACTAATACCTATTGAAAACTTAAAAAGGGGGCTTTGTGAAAAGACCCCTTTTTTATTTGCTGCATAATGGTTCTTCCGGTGTTAAATTTCACCTATTTATTGGTCAATATGTAAGATTTCTGTATTTATTAGCTTATATTAGCAACTTTCTTTTAAGTTAATGCTTAACTTTGTTCCCTCATAAAAATAGCGGTGAAAAGAATGAAGACAAAATATATCAAGTCGTTTCTACTATTTTTGTTATTAGGATGCTGCATTTCGGTGTCAGCTCAAAATATACAAGGCGTTGTAACAGACTCATTGACGAATGAACCCATACCCTACTTGTCAGTCTTTTATGAAGGAAAAGGCGTAGGAAGTATTACCGATAATGATGGAAATTATAAGGTCGAAACCCGTAAAGGCTGGAATAAACTCACCTTTTCGGCGGTGGGATATGTAACAAAAGTGGTGAATATAATTCCCGGCGTCACCAAGAACCTGAATGTGAGGATGAGACCGGATGATATCATGCTGGACGAAGTGGTGGTGAAGCCCAAACGAGAGAAATACTCCCGTAAGAATAATCCGGCAGTGGAACTGATGAAGAAGGTGATCGCTCATAAAAAGAATAATAAGCTGAGCGAGAACGATTACTATCAGTACAATAAGTATCAGAAGATCACGATGTCACTGAATGATGTGACTCCCGAGATGCTGGAAAAAGGCATGTATAAAAAGATGCCTTTCCTGAAAGACCAGATCGAACTTTGCGAGGAAACCAATAAATTCATCCTTCCTATTTCGGTGGACGAGACCGCTTCGCAGAAAATTTACCGTAAACATCCCAAGAGTGAGAAGACCATTATCAAAGGAATGAGCTCTACGGGGGTGAACGAGCTGTTTGCAACGGGAGATATGCTGAGCACGGTGCTGAAGGATGTATTTACGGATGTGAATATTTACGACAATGATATCCGTCTGTTGCAGTATCCTTTCATCAGCCCTATTTCGTCCAGTGATGCCATCTCTTTTTATAAGTTTTACATTATGGACACCACATTCGTGGACAAGGACAAGTGCTTCCATCTCACCTTCGTTCCCAATAACTCGCAGGACTTCGGTTTTACGGGGCATCTTTACGTATTGGCCGACTCGTCTTATACGGTGAAGAAATGTACAATGAACCTGCCCAAGAAATCGGGGGTGAACTTTGTAGACAATATGGATATTATTCAGGAGTTCGAGCAATTGCCCAATGGGGAGTGGGTGTTGAAAACCGATGACATGATTGTGGAGATGACCTTGATGAAGATCATGCAAGGATTCCAGATACGAAGGACTACCCGTTACTCTGATTATGCCTTCGATGAGCTTCCGCAGCAACTTTTCAAGCGTAAGGGGGCCGAGATCAAAGAGGCGGACGCCATGATGCGCGGAGACGACTTCTGGAATCAATACCGGCCGGTTCCGCTTACGCAGACCGAGAGTTCTATGGATATGCTGGTAAAGCGTCTGGAGCAGATGCCGGGATTCAAATATGTGATTTTTGTATTGAAGGCGTTTATCGAGAACTTTGTGGAAACCGGGACCAAGGAGCATCCCAGCAAGGTAGATATCGGTCCGGTAAACACCATGATCTCCAATAACTATATCGACGGATTGCGTCTGCGTATGAGCGCGCAGACCACGGCCAACCTGAATCCGCATCTGTTCTTCAAGGGATATTACGCTTACGGGTTCAAGGATCATCGTTCCAAGTATATGGGTGAGGTGGAATACTCTTTCAACAAGAAGGAATACCTGCCGCGCGAGTTCCCGAAGAACTCCATCACGTTCAGCTATCAGTATGATGTGATGTCTCCCACGGATAAGTTCCTGAAGACAGATAAAGACAACGTGTTCGTATCTTTCAAGACTTCTACGGTAGACCAGATGTCCTACGTGCGGAATATCGCCTTGAAGTATGAGAACGAGACACAGTTTGGCCTGAAGACCACGGTGGAAGTGAAACACAGCACGGACGAGCCTACCGGCGGTCTGGCCTATATAACGAATGATGACCAGAAAACGTTGGTTCCTGAGATTCAGACCATGGAAGCCTCCTTGGCCTTCCGTTACGCTCCGGGTGAGACATTTGTCAATACCAAGCAACGCCGTATACCGGTTTCTTTTGACGCTCCGGTATTCACGCTGTCGCACACGACCGGTTTCAAGGGTGTGCTGGGCGGAGAGTATAACTTCAACTCTGACGGAAGTAGGGCTGTACAAGCGTTTCTGGTTCTCGTCATGGGGTAAGATTGATATGTTCGTGAAAGGCGGTGCGCAGTGGAACAAAGTTCCGTTCCCGTTGCTGATTATGCCGGCGGCCAACTTGTCTATATCCTGCAGCGCGAGACTTTCAACTTGATTAATAATATGGAGTTCCTGAACGACCGTTACGCCTCTCTGGATGTATCGTGGGATTTGAACGGTAAGATTTTCAACCGTATTCCTTTGCTGAAGAAACTGAAGTGGCGTGAGGCGATCGGCTTCAAGATGCTGTATGGTCATTTAACCGACAAGAACAATCCGATGAAGCATCCGGGTGACAGCGAGCTCTTCCTGTTCCCGACCCGTGACGGACGTCCTACCAGCTTTGTGATGGACCCGAAGACCCCGTACATGGAATGCTCTGTGGGTATTCACAATATTTTCAAGATATTGCACATAGACTATGTCCGCCGTCTGAATTATCTGGATCATCCCGATGCGAACAAATGGGGCGTGCGGTTTATGGTGATGATGACGTTCTGATGCAAGGAGAGAACTCCGATGGAGTGTGAAATGAAGAAACCGAGGTAAGAACTTGTATCGTTCAAATAAAAGGTTTATCTTTGTTCCAGTACCTAAAGTTGGTGAAAAGTATGTTATGCTTAGATGAATGTAAGGCAAAGTTAGTTAGTTTCAAACAATGTTTTGGGCATGAGTTTGGAATTAAATCAATTGGTATCTTCGGTTCGGTTGCACGTCAAGAGAACAGGGAAGATAGTGATTTGGATATTGTTGTAGATATTGATAATCCTACTTTATCCACTATGTACACTTTGAAGACTGTTTTGACGGAAATGTTTCATTGTGAAATTGATTTAGTGCGTTTCCGTTCCTCACTGTCTCCATTTTTGAAACAGAATATTGAAAAAGAAGCCATTTATGTATAAAGGAGGACGACTAACCATTTGCGACAGGTTAACCCAGATAAAAGAATCCATTTACTATATACAGCAATGGAGTAAAGAAATAAATTGTGCTGATGATTTTTTAGCCTCCATGGATAAAGTGATGGTGTTCAATGCATGTGTTATGCGCCTTCAAGTAATAGGTGAACAGGTAGGAAAGTTGTTGTTTTTACAACCATCACCGCTTTCTGAATATAAGGAAATTCCTTGGTTGGCTATTTGTGATATGCGCAATCTTATTTCGCATGAATATAGTAATGTAGACGAGCAGATAGTATTTACTACTATAAAGAATGACCTTATAGAATTGGATAAGGTTATTACAGTCCTATTGAATAAATATTTGTAAAACTTGAATCTTTTATTGTGATTACGAAATATACCCATCTCTTATTTTCTTATCAAAAGTAAGTTTTCCTATTTTTTAAGCGCTTTTATTGTGTAATACACAATTATAGTGTATCTTTGTGCCCTCAAAAAGTTTCTAAATTCCTTTTATATAAAGGGTAAAGAACCTTTTTTGAGGGTATAAACATGTCTATAAAAAGCAGACAGAAAAGACGTCTTCGGACGAAAGAAACAACAAATAAAAGATTTCAGAAATACAAAATGAAATCTGTGTAAAAAGCTATTTATCAGCCAGTTATAAACACTGTGCTGATATGGTCTTCCAGTATCGGTCAGCGTGGATTTCTGACGATAAACCTCATGAAAAAGCTATCCCATCAGTTTGATAAACCGAAGCGTTCTGTGGCATCTCCCGAAGCGTTGGAAGCTTTGCGGAATAACAATGCCGTGCGTTGGTATGTGTTGTCGCTTCCCGATTGCCATCGGGGAGGAGTGCGCGGTTTGCAACGGGAACAGGACCGCCGCATACAGGCAGGCGAGCCCTCATTCGGCTTTTTTGCTCCTTCCTATCAGGAAGTGAAGCGTATAGACGGCAAATTCGTCAATACCCAGCGTCCGTTACTCTTCAACTATGTATTTGTCCGTGCTTCCGAGCGTGATGTTTTCCAACTGATGCAACGTTTTCCTGTACTCAGTTTCCTGCCTCGGGTGAGGGAGCGGAAGCGGGAGTATTTCCCTACCTTTCCGATGCGGCAATGGAGAATTTGCAGTGGGTGGCCCGTTCTTATTCCAATACACTTCCTGTTTATGTACCCCAGCCGGATGGTTTGCGCAAGGGCGACCGGATACGCATTACCGAGGGACGGTTTAAGGGGGTGGAGGCGACTGTTGTCATTCAGCCGGGAGCCGGGCGAAAGGATGTGATGGTATGTGTGGAGAACTGGATGTGGGTTCCGCTGCTGCGTGTGATGCCGGGTGAGTACGAGGTAATTGCCCTGAATGATGAGGACAAGCATGTATATACCCGTCTGGACAATGACTGTATGTTGAATGGTTTGCACAGTGCTCTTCAGCGTTATCACAGTGCGGAGGGGGTGAATGAGGAAGATCGTTCTCTGGCTGCCAGGGCGTTGAAAGAATATGGCAATCTCCGGATGGATACGGATGTGATGCGTTGCAAGCTTTATGCCATTTTGCTGCCGGCTTATACTATATTGGGTATGGAAGAAGAGGCGGCAAAGCTGGTTGGCGTTATGCAGACTATGCTTCCTCTCGTCAAGGCGGAGCAGTCGCGTGCACTTGCTGTGGTTACACTTTATGGTTGTACGGATAGCAGTATCTATTATCATTTGGCGCACGAGGCGGTTGATCCGTGGAAGAAAGAGGAAAAGCCGAAAAAGAGTAAGCAGCAGCTGATCAGCCGGTTGGATGATTATGATCGGTGGTTGAGGCATTGAAATGGCTTTGTAGCTGGAGGGGGAGTAAGAACAGTGTTATGAATTACAAGTTGAATCGCTAGGATAAGTGAAATATAATTTGTTCTTTTGTACAATATAAAACTAAAGAATATGAAATCAGAACCTTTTAACCCAGTCCAGCTACACTTGTTAAAGATGTTTTCTTATGCTAAAGGCGAGCGCGCCTTGGAAGAAATACGTAAATCTTTGACAGCCTACTTTGCTCAAAGAGTAGAGGAGGATATGGATAAGTTGTGGGATGAAGGTCTGTGGGATCAGGATAAGAATGAGGCTATATTGAAAGAACATTTGAGAGTGCCTTATAATGATTGATATAGTACTGGATACTAATTGTCTGATTTCATATATTTCGTTAAAAAGTGTTCAATGAATACGTTGAAAGGCTTAGGTTCTGATATTAAGTTAAGATCAATAAAACAAGTGTCTGCTTCTTTACTAGCTGATGATGATGTGCCAGATACTCTTCTCGATTGGACCTCAGAATTTGCAGGACAATGGGAAGATGATCGTACGGCAGATGAGGTTATTGAGGATATACGTGGTGCAAGGACTTCGAATAGGGAAATACAACAATGAAAATCATCAAAGCATTTGCTTCCCTTTTGCTTTCTTGACCTTATTCTAGTGCATTCAGTGCCAAATAACAGTTATATATTTATAATGGCGAAATCAGTAAAAGCGAATTATCTATTTAATCTGATAAATTCCGCTTCCCAACTCTTATTTCCACTCATTACTTTTCCTTACGCTTCTCGTATAATGATGGCGGATGGTATAGGACAAGTGAACTTTTTTCAATCCATTATTTCCTATATCAGCTTGTTCACTTGTTTGGGTATTCCGATGTATGCTATACGTGAGGTAGCTAAAGTACGGGATAATCCGGAAAAAATGACACGGATTACAGTTGAAATATTATTGTTACATGCCTTTCTTACTCTTTTGGGTTATATGGCTGTTGCTGTCATTTGCTTGACGGTAACTAAGGTGCAAACCGATATACCTTTGTTTCTTCTGCTCAGTGCCACCATTTTTTTTACGGCGATAGGTTGCGAATGGTTTTATCAAGGAATAGAAGATTTTAAATATGTTGCTATTCGTGGGATGGTAGTAAAGACCATCTCCGTTATATTACTGTTTCTGCTGGTAAAGTCAAAAGAGGATATTTTATGGTATGGAGCTTATTCTGTTTTAGGCGTACTGGGAGGAAATATTTTTAATTTTGTCCGTTTAAGAAAATATCTGCATAAGGATATGATTGAATTTAGGGCGTTGCATCCTTTCAGTCATTTAAAACCGGCTATACATATTTTTGCTTTTAATGTCATTGTTAGTATTTATCTTCAATTAAACAATGTATTATTGGGTTTTATGAAAGATGCTGAGGCTGTGGGATATTTTACGGCTGCAACTAAAATTCTAGTCATAACTATGAGTCTTTCTAGTTCTTTGGGAGCGGTAATTATGCCACGCACTTCCAATTTGATAGCTGAAAATAAGATGGATGAATTTAAGGTCTTGATTCAGAAATCATACGATTTTATTTTAGCTTTGGCAATGCCCTTGACTGTGGGATTGATATTTACTAGTCCTAGTGTTATTCTATTGTTAAGTGGTGAAAGTTTTGCTCCAGCTATATTAACTTCACAAATAGTAGCTTTGAATATTTTAATGGTAGGCATTTCGGGTGTAATGGGGCTTCAGGTGCTTTATCCGATGGGTAGAATAAATATTGTTATTCTTTGCACATTCATAGGTGCGGTAGTGAACGTGGTGTTGAATGTATTACTGATTCCTGTTTATGGACATAATGGTACGGCAGTGGCTTATATGTTGGCGGAAGTAGCTGTTACTGTTTCCATGTTCATTATTGGGAGAAGGTATATTCCTATTCAGTTTTTTAAGAAAGAACATTTGCATTATTTATGACATTAATAACTATGTTGATAGTAGGTTTGATGATGTATATAAGTGTGATATTAATATTGAAAGATACCATGGGTATGTTATTCTGGAAAATAATAAAATCATATTTGGATAAGTGTCAATATAAAAAAAAGTTAGGATAGCAGAATAACTTAAAACCCGATTGTTGATTTTTATGTCATAACTTGTGACTTTGATTTACGTAAATGAAGAAGTTCTGTAGTGAAATGAAATATTCCCAATAAATTAGATTTTAATTATATGAAATTATGAGAAGAGGTTATAAGGTCGTTTGTAACACTGCTGCAGGTCGGCATCGTTATATGAATTTATTGATTCCGTATGTGTTGGATAATGATATTGTTGACAGATATGACATTTGGGTAAATACATTGAATCCTGTTGATTTACGCTTTTTTGAATTACTAGCTCAAAAATATTCTAAAATAAAATTGGTATATATTGAAGACAATAAATTTAGTGGGCTCAAATCTTTATTTGAGTTTTATAAATATTGTACAGAAGAAGATACTATATATGTCAAGTTGGATGATGATTTGATTTGGTTTGAACCAGATGCAATAACGAGAATGATTGATTTTAGAATAGATAATCCTGATTATTTTATAGTTTCTCCATTAGTTATTAACAATTGTTCTGGAACTTATTTATTGCAGAATGGTGGAAAAATAAGATTGAAGAAATATCTATCGCCGACTATGACATGGGAAAGTGCTTGGTGTTCTGCAACATTTGCCTATCAACTTTTGGATTGGTTTCAAAAGAAAGTGAGGGATGATAGTTACAAAGAACTACATATGGGGAAAAAACCTATTGGAATGTTACGTTTTTCTATTAATATGATAGTTTGGTTTGGAGCTACATTTAAGGAATTTGGAGGAGTTTGTCCTAAAGGCGAGAATGATGAGGAATATTTTTCAGTGATAAAACCTACACAGTTGGGGGTTGCTAATTGTATAAATGCGGATGTACTTGTTGCTCATTTTGCATTTACATATCAACGAGAAGATCTTGATAAGACTGATATGTTATTGAAGTATGAGAATTTGATAAGAAGTAAAAAGGATAAAGTTTGTTCTTTATATGAAGAAATTAAGTGCCTTACGTTGATGGCTAAAGAGAATGTGAATATTGAAATACCTCATTATGATGATTGTCGTTCTAAAAAAAATGGATTCCGTGAGTTTCTCCGGACAAGAAGAATTCCCGGAACCTTTTATGATTTAGGTCGAATTTATTGTAGGTTAAAAGAGCATAAAATAGAATTTGATGATATCTTGTTCTCAAAATAATTTTTTTATTATATGGCTATTGGTGTTTGTACTATTGGGGGGGGTAAGGTTATATGATAATGTTGATAATGAAAGTTTATCTTTTTAAGATTGTGCTATAAATGTGGTTGAAATTAGGCTAAAATAAGAAACTTAATTTTTATTATACTAATTTTTAGCGTGAAGAAAGTAGTTGGGTATTTTGCAGGTATTGTGTTTGTGAAGTGCTTGCATATTAGTAATTATGGATTCTACAAATATTTCTTATAAAGAAAAGGCAGATAAGCGGATTATCCTTGTTTTTATTATACAGTTAATAGCTCTAGGAGGCGCAGTTGATGGGTTTATGAGTCATTCTGTTAAGATGAATAGTTGGGAGAATTGTATTTTGCCAATAGCTTTGCTTTATTATTTATCTTTTTCTAATATAGATTTGAAAAAAATAAAGGCATTGTATTTTGTGTTGTCTGTTATTACTATATCACAAATAGCTGTTATTTACAAATATGGTACAGGGAATATTCTTATAGGTAGATATTATGATGTTATAATAGCTTTTGTTTTACTTAGATCATTGGGGATTGATCGTTTTTTCTTTTATTTTGAAAATTCTGTTACCATACTTGTAAAAATTAGTTTGTTGCTATGGGGAGTTTGTCTCTTATTTCCTATGTTATGTAATATATTGGTTCCGTTATCTTTACCTATAGGATTTCCTACTTGTAGTTTTACATGGGGATTTGTTGGCTTAGCTAATTTAGATAGTACAGAAGGACTTGTTTTAAGAAATCTAGGTTTTGCTTGGGAACCAGGGCGATTTTCTTCTATTCTTGTTGTAACACTGATGATTCATCTTTTTCGGAATCGTTTTAATTTGTTTCGAAAGAATTTTGTACCGTTACTTTTAGGTATAATAAGTAGTCAAGCTACTACAGGATATATGGCTTTTAGTGTCTGTTTGCTTGGATTATTAGTAAATTCAGATAAAAAACGCTCTTCTAAATTGGTAAAATATTCGTTATGTGGAATATTTTGTATTGTTTTATTTTGCTCACCGTTTATGTTGGAAAAAATGAAACAGATTTTAGATCCGGAATATTTCTTGAATTCTAATAATATAGAAAGATTGGAAAGGACTGGTGAGCAATATGTTCCACAACGAGCTGAAGGATTGTTAATGGAATTTATGAATGTTGCTGATTATCTTGAAAGGTTTTACTTTCAGTACCAGACCGAGGCTTTGCCTCATGGAGAATCTCTCCAATCGTTTTGTATTCGTATCAGTAATGGATTGCACTTGTCCCAAAAGAATTTAAGCTACCCGGATTTGGTTCGTATGGTAGAGAAACTGGAGGGTTTATGCTGAGTGTTACCGGTCTGAATCATTTTTATTATGTCCGTGACTTTACCGATATGCGTTGTAAGCACAGCCGTGTGTTGTCTATCATTCGTGAACGGCTTCACCGGGAACCCTGTGACGGGGATGTCTTTATAGTCATGTCTCGCAATCGCAGAATAGTCCGTATGTTTTCATTTGATAATCGTTCATATAGTCTGTTTGAAAAGAAGTTTGTTGCCGGTTATCAGTTCATGAAAGTTGAGCGAAATGGGGCAGATACTGTTTATCGGATTGCCTGGAAGGACGTGGTTTTGATTCTTGAGAATCCTATAGTTAAAACATTAAAAATCAGATAATCAATCTATTTATCCACTTGCGGTTTTGCGATTATTTTATTACCTTTAATGCTGTAAGTCAAAGGTTTAAGTATGATCGATCTGCAAGATATAATTACAACAAAACGAGAGTTGTTGAGTCGGGAAACCTACTCACGCAACCCTATAAATTATAGTGCAGGTATGGCAGAGGATCAGAAAGACCGGTACATATAATACCTTGCTGGGCAGAATCAGGACCTCAGGTTGACAAGTGATGCCATGAAGCTTGTTTTGGAAGATTTTATGGCTGAGATGAAGGAACTGAAGGATCAGATGTCATCCATGCAATCGAAACATGTTGACCTTGAGAATCGGTTGTCAGAAGAGCATAAACTTCGCAAATCGGCTGAACGTAAGATAAAATCACTTCAGAAAACTTGATTACGCCAATCAGGAACGTTTTGGTGATAGACGTCAAAAGATACAATCTAAAGCTAAAACAAGTGATTCAGACCGCCGGAAGGAGAAGGATGATTATGATGGAACCGATGATACGCTTCGCACGGATTCGGTTGGTCATGTTCCATCCCAAGAGTTAAAAGAGCCTTCCGGGAAAGACCGTGACTTGTCCAATCGCCCTGACGGTTATAAAACGATGAGGGTAGCCGGAGAAGCGACAGAGCATCCTTCCGATTTGACAAAGGTTCCCGGTCGGATCATTGAAAGGAGAATGGTACGGGTGTTCAGTTTCCGTACTTTCCTTACGGAAGAATGTTTTGAGATGGTTCATTATGCAGAGCCTGGTAAAAAGCCGAAGTGGGGCTATTTCCCTTCTGAAGGCCATCCGGATGTAGTAACCAGTTTTGAAGGCACTAGGGCCACTCCTGAATTTCTGCAGGCTATCGCCTATGAAGTTTATGTAAAGAATGTGACTTTTGGTCTTCTTCACCAATGGCTGACAGATATGGGCATGACCATTTCTAAAAACACGTTGCGCAACTGGCTTAAGAAAGGTAAGACATACCTGGACGAACTGGTTTGTGTATTGAAGTCTATAGCTTTGGAAAAAGATTCGATTGTGAACTGCGACGAGACCTGGTGTAAAGTGCGTAAATACGATCACTATAAGAAGTGCTACATTTGGGTTCTGGTCAACAAGGCCCGGAAAACAGCCATTTTCTTCTATGAGAATGGCTCGCGTGGTCGTGATGTACTTACAGACTTTTTGGGCGATGCAGAATTGAAGAGTATAATGTCCGACGGATACAATGCTTATGTATTTATCGGCAATGAGCTGAAATCAGCCCGGTTTAAAGATACTGTCCACCAAGTTTGTATGTCTCATGCCAAGAACAAGTTTGTCAAGGCTTCCAATCAGGGTGGTGAACCGACTGCAGAACGCTTTTCCGAAATTTTAAAGGAGTTCTTTATGAGGGAGCGTAAATACGATGATGCCGGATTAACTCCCAAGGAAAGGTTTCAAGAAAGGCAAAGCTTGGAAACGAAGGAACTCCTAATAGAGCTGCGCAGTTTGTTAGATAGTGAACAGTCAAAGGATTCAGAATTTAGAAGCCGGTATTATAAAGAAGCTCTCAATTATCTGAACCGGTTCTGGAAAGAGATCTTTGCTTACCTGGATGATGGTGAATTACCGATAGACAACAATCTGGCAGAGCGAACCATTCGAAAGCTGACTACTCAACGCAACAATTCACTTCATTATGGTAGTGATGCTGGTGCTGAGATGGCGGCAACCTATCACAGTGTGATTGGAACGGTAAAGCTTCATGGCAGTTCTATCTGGAACTTCATCGGAACTTTTTTCAAAAATATCTTTAACGGGTGCAGGGATTATGTTAACATGGTTCCTGACAAAATCACTTTGGCTGCCAGCCAATGTTAAATTCAAAACTAATTAATTAACAAAGTTTAGGGCACTGTTATTATTACATTTTTTTGATAAATATGATGAAGATTTATTTGAAGACTTAAAGAATATGACTTGTTTTCATAAGCTAAGTTATAAATTTACTGAAGAAGATATGGATAAAAAAGGGACTTTTTATGATGTGATAATTAATGGTTCTATACAAGATTGAGAGTTAACAATTAAATAATCTAAATATATATGCAAGCAATTATTTTAGCGGCAGG